>Ga0208041_1000018_pt1 | contig 277164 bp, 188 predicted proteins | sample AD_SCU002_MetaG_FD_184453 | JGI IMG/M metagenome (GOLD analysis project Ga0208041, IMG submission 184453) | Active sludge microbial communities of municipal wastewater-treating anaerobic digesters from China - AD_SCU002_MetaG (SPAdes) (version 2) | ecosystem: Engineered > Bioreactor >... | reverse complement strand
GGTTGAGTCATGATCTACTCCTTGTCTGTTAGTTTTGTCAAAACCATCAAAACAAAGAGCGGGATCCGGCTCAACCTTTTTCTTCATCGGGCGTTACCCAATTTACACCAACCTTTGAGACACTACCCAGGTGTCATCCAGATCCATCTTTATCTGCTCCGATAACAGTGTGGTAGTACTGGCAAATGTCGATGATAACTATGAAGTTTGGACTCAGTATCTAACCATAACTAAACTGGATCCTTCCGGGAATCTGCTTTGGCGACAAGTGATGGGAGGTACAGCTTTTTATCTCGCTATAACAGGAGTCGATATAGATGCGAACGATACTGTCACATTTATCACGACCGTGCTGGATACTAATTATTACATCAGATTATGGTCGATTGATAGTAGCGGAAATTTTACACTACTCTCTGAAGAGCCATACATCCAAAACTATCGACGGATATGCTTCAATAAAGCCATGCGTACGCCCAATAATGAGATAGTGGCAGTTGGCAAGACATATACAGGTGCAGAAGGTTTAGCAGCTTGCTACTATCGCTTTTCAGCAACGGGAGATACCCTTGCCACAGCTTATTGGCCTTTGGATGCCAGTAGCCCCTACCAGGAACGAGGCGCGGAAGCTTATGATCTGGCACTGGGGGAAAATGGCAATATCTTCATTACCTGTCAATTGAGTATTGGTATTGGATCAATTTTGGAGATTGGCCCCATGGGTAATATCATCAGTCGCATAGACGTGCCTGAAACGCTCTTTAATGTAGATTCAAGCATGACGATAAATGCCACTCCAGACAATGAAGGATACTTGATCACAGGGCCATTTGGAGAATACCCCGGAACATCTATTAAGGCTTATCTATTACAGAATAATGGACTAACTTTTTTACTCGAAGTCGATCCTACAATAGTGCAATGGTTACATTCCACTTTAGTGCATGATGATGGAGTACTTGTATGCGGCACATTGTTTTCAAATGCAAGGCTTGTCAGCTTATCCAGTAGTGGAGATGTACTTTGGACATGGCAGCAGTATGGATTGAATAATAGCAATTATATTGTTGATGGGATCGGCAATTCATCAACGGCACTGTTGGCAGTGGATAGCGAAGGTTGTGTGTATTGGGCTTGGGGGAATGTAGAAAGGCAGGTGATCACCAAGCTCCTGCCTAATGGCCAGGTGTCCGTAGAGGATGAAGTCCAAAGCCCTCCAGCAAGAATGATCTCCGCTTATCCAAACCCCATGAAAGATGATCTCAGGATCCTGATCAAGCCAGACTCTCAAGAGTCTTTACCCCAAAACAGCATTGAAATCTTCAATATCAAAGGTCAGTTAATCCGCTCTCTGGATCTTACCAAAGGAGAAGCTCTCTGGGACGGCAAGGACAATGTAGGGAAACCCAGTCCCAAGGGTATCTATCTGCTCCGCTCCAATAACGCGACCAGGCAGACAATCAGAATCATCAAGACAGATTAGGAGAAAATCATGAAATGCACCATTGTGACTATGCAACAGTCGTATTACCCTAGCTGCTCCTTAAAGGCGATCCAGCATTGGAAGTCCTGGGGGATCTTGGAGAATCCGGCTTTTTCGTAGATTCTGCTGGTGGCGGGATTGTCTGAATAGAGATAAAGGTAGTTGGGCGAGAGTCCCCGATGGTAATTTACCAGATGGTGGATCATTGCTCCGGCATAGCCATGACCGCGGAATTTATCCCGGGTGAAGACGTCATCTACTCTGCTGTATCCGGCGTAAATGCTAACTGATGCCATAGTAGCCAGTTCGCCATCCACAAATCCCCCCAGGAAATGATAGGAGGGATGCAGCAGATGCCGTTCCACCACCTTGATCGTCCAATCCCCGCCATACTCCAGAGCCAGAGTTTCCATAATATCGATATCCAGCCTGCGGATGCGTTCGATCACCAGGCCATCTACCGGTTTCAGAGTGCTTTCATGATCATGCAGAAAGTATTGATCATCATGAAGCTGGATTGTAAAACCGTGATTTTCCAGGGCTGCTCCGATGCGATCCAGGTCATGGGCTTTGAGGGAAGGATAGATGCGGGGGAGGATGCCTTTGGCCTTGTAGAAAAACTCAATATCCCGCAGAGTACTCTCGATTCCCAGAAAATCCGTGATGACGGCATGATTGCTATCCATGGATGCCTTATTGCCCTCGTTCCAAAACAGTAAACCGTAATCCTTTTGCACCATGCTGGCAAACCGCTGGGGAAAGTGCAGTTCAGTCTCGATCATGCGGTTGAGATTGAATGGTAAGGTCATAGTCGTACCTCTTTTGTAGCTATTTTCCTCTGTCTATATGATACTTTCTTTTTGGTGAAAGACAAATCCCATAAATGCAGCTTGACAGCCAGCGCTCAAATCAGAATTTGAGCAAAATATGATTCCAGGGGTTGGGATCCAGCCCGATTAGGGAGATCAAATGCAAAGATTTGAGATCAGAGAAGTTAAAACCGCAGCTCAGATGAAACAATTCATATACTTGCCTGAAAAGGTTAATGCCGATAGGCCAAACTGGGTACCACCATTTTATGGTGATGACGCCCGCAGTTTCGATTCCCGGCGCAATCCTTCCCACGCCTATTGCAGCAAAATCTATGCCCTTGCCTATCAGGATGGCAAGCCGGTGGGCAGAATTGCCGGGATCATCAATCGCCGCTTCAACGAGCACAACCACACCCGCATCGCCCGGTTCGGCTATTTTGATGGTATCGACAGCCAGGAAATGCTGCAAGGCCTGATCGCCTTTGTGGAAACCTGGGCAAGTGAGCAAGGCATGGACAAACTGGTGGGGCCGATGGGCTTCACGGAAGAAGATCCTGAAGGCTTTATCATCGAAGGTTTCAACGAAACCCCCTCTCTGGCTTCATTTCAAAACTGGGAATCCATCCCCGGCTACATGGAAGCTCTGGGCTTTAGCAAAGAAGTGGACTATGTAGTCTATGAAGTGATGGTACAGACTGCCATGACCGATCTCTACCGCAGAATCTACGAGCGGGTATTGAGCCGCAATCCTGATCTTAAAGTGAATGAATTCACCAAAACCCGCGAACTAAAACCCTATATCCTGCCGATTTTCAGATTGATGAACGAATCCTTCACTCATCTTTATGGCTATTCCACCTTCGACGAGCATGAAATGCAAGATCTCGCCAATCGCTATCTTCCAGTGGTAAACCCTCGCTTTATCAAATCCGTACTCAATAAGGACGGAGAAGTGGTGGGCTTTATCGTGGCCATCCCCAATATGGCGGAAGGCATCCGCAAAGCCAAAGGCCGGATGTTCCCCTTTGGTTTCCTGAAAATCCTCGCTGCCAGCCGCAAATCCAAAACCCTGGATCTGTATATGGGCGCCATCAAAGATACATACAGAGGCAAGGGCATAGACGTGCTCTTGGGCTACAGCCTGCTCAAATCCTGCTCTGAAGCCGGGATGATCAATATGGACAGCCACCACGAACTGGAGACTAATACCCAGATCCGCGCCGAAATGGAACGGGCTCAAGGCAGAATCTACAAAAGGTTCCGCATTTATCAAAGACCTATCAAAGCCAATAACTAAGCAACACACAGCCAGTAACTAAGTAACTATTTTGATACGCGTTTAAGTCGTCTTCATCTCGAGATCACCTCGAGTACTCGAGGTGATCTCGAGGTGAACCTGAGTTGAACACGATAGAGCCTGTTGATGGAGAAAGAGTTATAAAACAATCGATTTTTGGAGAGCATGTTTCAATGTGCATATACCCGAGAGGGTATCAATGTGCCTTGTTTCCTTGAAGAATGTAATCCCTTCGACATGAGTTTTGCAACTCCCTCTCCCCTTGCCGGGGTCTCCAAAGCGGAGTTTACGAAGTTTTGGGGTGGATGCGGGAGAGGGTTGGGGTGATGGGTAGATCAAAACGCCCATTCAGTAATACTGCCATGTCCAGGGGATTTATCCTCCGGAACAGGTGTTGACACAGCTCAGAATATTTGATGCCATCGGAAAGAGCCTCCCCCTAAGGAGAGGCTCTTCATCACTTTGATCAATATGAGTTCAGTCAAGAATCCCGCAGGAATCAATCTTTATCTCTCGGGTGATCTGTTTTGAGTCCATCCAGTCTGGTCTTCATCTCCTCCCAGGTGATCCTTTCAATTCTTTCCGTCCCCGCCACCAGGTAATCGATTTGATCCCGGGTGAGATTCATCACGGCTTTGACCCGGTAAAACATCTGGTCTGCAAACCGGGCTACCAGATAGTGTGTAAAGGTGGTCTGCGGAGTGGCCCCCAGATAGTAATAATACTGGCTGTTTTCATCCGGCATTTCATTGTATTCGATCACATAAAGATCCGGGGCAACTTGATTCCCCAGGACAGATAAGGTTACCGGACTCCAGGTGAGTACAGCGCTTTCATCGATGATCTCCACGCTCAAATCCGGTACCACCTCCGGCACATCATTGCCGATCAGGCTCACTTGCAGAGCAGGGGTTTCCTGAGCATTGCTATTGATGGTCAGATTTGCCTGAACTGGTGTAGTAGAATTGGGTGCAAACCTTACCAGAATCACCTGTTCAGTCTCGGGTGGAATCGGAGTATTCAGATTGGCAAATTGCCATTGGAATACGGGTTGAGAGCTTTGGATCGATGAAATCAGGAGGTTTGCTGTGCCGGTGTTTTTGATCCTCACTTCTTTCCAGCCCGTGGTTTGCCCCACATTGGCATAAAACTTCAGGGGTGGCTCACTGAGTAGGGAGATCTGAGCGTAATTTGGCCATACTTCGATGTAGTTGGTCTTGGTCAGGCTACGCGGTGCATCGAGATCGTTGTCCACAGTAAGGCTCACACTGAAGGTTCCAGGATTCTGGTAGGTATAGAGCGGATTTTGCTCAGTAGAGGTACCGCCATCACCAAAATTCCACTGCCAGCTCGTAATGGGGGCTGAAAGCATGGGCGTGAGATCGGTAAACTGCACTGCCAGAGGCATAAAACCACTGGTGGGTACACCACTGAAATCAACAGGCGGGATTGCTGTAGCCACAGTAAACATATTGTCTGAAGTATCTTCTATAGATGGTGAGGCACTGGGGTATCTGCGGATTCGGATTTTGTATCTGGTACTGAGCGTAGCTCCTGCTGGTACGTTCCAGGCATAAGAGCCAGAACTTGCAGGCGTGCTGAGCACAATCTGGGTCCAGGTGACAGGAGAAGCGGTGGCGTTTGAGGTGTAGTGAATGGACACAGTTTGGATACCTGGATCATCGACAACTCGCCAGGTAATATTGTAAACCGTTCCCCGGATGATGGTTTCACCGCCATTGGGTCTCAGCACCTGAATGCGTTGCAGCATTGTGAAGGGATTGTCACTGATGTCAAATACATCTATTGCAGTAGAACTGGTATCTTTCACCCGGATCAGAGCCTGGCCATTATACTGATCAGCCGTCCAATTGTAGCTATTAAGTCCATTAACGGTAGTAACAGAGCTGGCAATCACAGACCAAGTCTCTCCCAAATCCATGCTGATCTCGATTCTGGTAGTAGCAATACCCAAAGCTTCCCACTCGATGAGCCGGGTAGGCGGATAATACCACTCCTCACCGCCATTGGGAGCCAGGAGCTTGATATGCACGATAGAGAAATTGGCATCGCTGATGTCATTGAAACTTTCCTGCCCCATGCGGATGATCCTGATCCGGCAAGCGGTGGTAGCTGCTTCCAGGGTCGGCACAGTCCAAAGATACTGTAGGGCAGCAGGATCCACATTGTCGGCAATGGTGATCCAGGCACTACCCGAAGCTGAATAGGCAGGTGTGTACTGGATGCTGAGTGAGGAGCTTATGCCGGCCTGATTCCAGGTAATGGGGTACTGCTTTCCCATCTGCAATCTTACACTGGTATTGGGGGAAGTGACAACCAGGGATGCAATCACAAAGGGTCCATCGGATTGATCCATGATGCCCAGATCAGCCACGGCAATATCAGATATCCTTACCAGGCATTGATTGCTGATCGTGCCGGAAGGAATGGTGCCGGCATAGGTACCATTGATGTAATCCGTAGATGAAGTCAATGAAAGCCAGGTATCGCCATTATCCAGGCTCAGTTCAATCTTGAGCTTGGTGATATTGTTATTGGGAACCACCAGCCAGCTTACGCTCAGTTTGTTGGTCGATGGCGGATTGGTCTGTACATGGTCTCCTTGATTCGGGAAGAGCAGCTCCAATTTCACGATCGAGAAGGGATTGTCGTTCCAATCGTAATTCTGGGGATCGGCAAAATCTGAGATCCGCAGATAACACAAAGGTGCCACATTATCTGGAACAGTGAGGATATAATATCCCAAGGCAGCATTGAGCGGGCCAGCCAGTTGTGTCCAGCTTTGGCCTTCATCTGTGCTGAGTTCCAGCCTCAGATTTGTGATGCCGCTGTACTGCCAGGTTACATAGTATTGTTTGCCTACCTGCAGCTTGCCAGCCAGTTCGTTTTGAGAGGTCAGGGATACAAAAGGAGCAGTGGTACTGATCGTAAACACAGCATCGCTGATATCTTTCAGAGCGGGATTGGCAGCATCTTCGATCTTGACCAGGCATTGGGTGGAAGGGGTGCCGGGCAGAGTGATCTGATAACGTCCCAGATCGCTAACCACAGGCGTGGGAGTTTGCAGGGTCCAGCTTACGCCGTTGTTTGTAGAAAGATAGATGTTGGAATTTGTCACATCGGAAAGGGAATACCAGTACACATGGCGGTTGGTATTGGTACGCCAGTTTTCTCCACCATTGGGAGCGATGACCCGGCCTCCATTGAAGGATTGCTGTGTAGCCCACTCGGATCCCCTGAAAGCGCCATCTATGGCTTGCACACTCCAGTAGAAATCTCCATAGGGCATGGCGCTGGCTTTCACATACCAGAAACAGGTGCTATTGGCAAATCCCCGTCCCGGTCTCAAGCGGGTTCCAGCGCTATTGGCATGAGGGGCTACGATCTGGATGCCCCCTGAAGTATAACCAATCCGGAGTACATAAGACAAGCCTGCCTGGGGAGTAATGGCATCGGTGCCGGGGTTCCAGGAAAACATCAGGTATGCAGTAGCTCCACTGCCTACCTTTACCATACTCAGTCCTGTGGGAGCCGAGGGTGCAGCATTCACCACCGCACTGCCATTTTTGTAGATCTTTGTGATTGGCACTCCGGAATTGTCCAATCCACACATCGCAATGTCCAGATCCCCATCCCCGTCGTAATCGCCCCAAGCCACATTGGATAGCCTTACACCGGGGATGCTGTTGGTAGTATCATGAAAGAAGATAAAATTGTTGTTTCTATAGATCCGACTGATATTGGTATTGATCGTGCCATCAGTGTACTCGCCTGTAAGCAGGAGGTCCAGATCCCCATCGTTGTCATAATCACCCATGGCCAGCGAGGCATTTTGGACGCCTGGCAAATCCACCCCCAGATCCACGAAAGTGGAGGTAGTCCCCACCAGATCGTTGCGGTAGATTTTGGTGAAATAGCTGGTAATCCGCTTTCCCGCTACGATCAGATCCAGATCCCCATCATTATCAAAATCCGCCCAGGCAAGACTGGAAAGCGAAACACCCAGGATTGCGGTAGTGCCAGTAGTCAGCTTGGCAAAAACACCATTGGTATTGCGCCAGATTTCCGTGATCTCTCCTGAAGCTGTGGCTCCGCTGATCACAAAATCCAGATCCCCATCATTGTCAAAATCACCCCAGGCGACGCTGGAATTCCACACTCCCGAGGCAATTGTGGTAAAAGTGGAGAAAGCTCCCAAGACATTGATGTAGATATATGTGCGTGGAGTTCCCGAGACGTCCTTGCCAGTGATCATAAGATCCAAATCCCCATCACTGTCTGCATCGCCCCAGGCAAGAGCACCACTATCAAGGCCGATCAATGCTGCCGAGACATGAGGTGAAAACTCACCTCCGGAGTTATTGTAAATCCGGGTAACTGGCAGCCCACCGGATAGACCTAAAACGGCAAAATCCAAATCCCCGTCATTATCATAATCCCCCCATGCTACAGAGGCAGAGGAAAAGCCTGGAAACCCAGCTCCGATATCCACAAAACTCCCTGCATCATTGCGGTAAATCCGCATGATAGATGCTTCAGCGGAGATCTGACCGGCGATCAAAAGATCCAGATCACCATCCCCATCATAATCTCCCCAGGCTACTGAACCCTTGTACACTCCAGGGATAGGATGTGTCTCATCGGTAAAAACCGGCTGCCCATATATGGCCGCCATACATGCCAGCAATATAGCTGTAAGTAATACCTTGCGCATGGGTTCCTCCAGAATATTCTTTACTTTTACCAATACCCGCAGTCGAAATGCCTGTCAAGAACTTTCACGTGTTCAGATGCGATCCTGACTCACATCCAAGATTGAACAGAAGCGCTAGGGGCTGCGCCTGGGATCAAAAAGTTACGGCATATACCTTATAGAAGCCCCGGGGCTGGGTAGTACCAATGCCTTCGTGGACGTAGGAAGTGGTGTCACTGCTGCCCAGGAGCTCATACTGAGCCTCGGGATCAGCGCTCTCACTGTAATATATGGTATAAGCATCTACAAGGATGGGATTTCCCTCGCAATCCTGAACTACCGCATCCCAGCTAAGATGCACGTCCGCTGCGATGATTTCGATCCTGAGATTCTGCGGAGCCAGAGGAATTGAGGATGCGCTGGGAGGAGTCCACGTGAACCTGGTGCCGGGAAGGGGGTAGACGGTAGGTGAAATCCTCATTATTGCTCCAGCAGTGATTCCCGGTATAGATTGATCCCAATTGTGACCAGATGAATCTGTTGTAGTCCTCACGGAAAAGTTACTAACAGGATCAATTGGTGCTGCTCGTAATCCCACTTGTAGGGAGAACAAAGATGCTGCAGTCATAGTTCCATAAGATAGCTCAATCATGGAGTTAGATTCATGCAGCCTGATCTGGAAATTGAAGCTATCTCCAGAGGTAGTTCTTCGTCTGTAATTCTTCCATTGAACTACACAAATCCGATTGGGAGATGTTCCTATAGTCTTGATCATGATGGAAGATCCTGGTTGTCCTTCCAGATCTCGTGCAAAAGATGCAATTCTGGCAACAAGCTGGACGTTTTCGCCGAAATTTGTAGTGGATATCGTGCTTAATGGTGTATTAATGTAACTACTGGATGTCATGACAACAGCGAATTGCCCCAAAGAACTTTGCCCGAGGCAAATCCAGCCATTGGTGTTGATTGCCAGACGATCAAAAGTACTGCCAGCATAACTGAACTCAAATCCGATAGGGAAACCAGGTCCTCGAACCATGATTTGACTTCCATCCAACGATAAGGAATCCAAAAACCTCTGTTCATCATTGGATTCTGTCCCCAAGAGCAAGCCTCCGGTGATCTCTTCATAGGTACCGACCGAATAAGCAAAAGTATAATCCTGAAGTGCGGACTGCGCAGGGGCTATCGAGCAGAGCATAAGCATAAGCAGGAAGAATGCAGCTTGTTTCATATATTCTCCTTGGCGAGGATCGATTTTTCTTACTATTGAAAGCCTGTTATACTATTTTACAGATTTGATCGTTATGCAGGATTGTCAAGTAAAAAACAGCCGAAGGCTTTCCTCCAGCCATGCAGCCAACAATCTACTTATAGAGTATCAAGTAAATCTGCAAATAGTATCACTTTAGCTGCAAATCGCTGTTTTTAGTGAGACCCCAGTATCAGGATTTCTGCAAATTGGTATCAGGGTTTTTGCAAATCCAGTATCAGGGTTTCTGCAAATCCAGTATCAAGTTATCTGAAATCCCCGGACTGGCAATGTACCTATTTCATCAATAGCACTTTATGAGTTAAGGATATCCCTTCAGCCTGCAGGCGGATAAAATATATTCCAGATGATGCCCATCATATCATTGGCAACTACATCTATGGTGATTATACCTTTATCGTGATACACTCCGTTTACTACTACGTAAACTGTTGTCGCAGATAACAGTGTTCCTGCAATTAGCATGACCATAACGAGCAATGACCTAAGGGGTATGTAGCTTTTCATTTTTCCTCCATTTGTGAGTTGGATATTAGTTTTGGTAATGATTTCTTTTGACTCTTTCCCACATTAACCAAGAACATCTAATTGTACTCTTTTCTATCACTCTATTGAGGTTTTGTGGCAGAATCAATATTTGAGATATGCCCCAAGACTTTACAGGGCATAGAATACATAAATGATGTCGCCAATTTCGATTATGATGTACTCACCTTCGGAATCCTCATACCTGATCTCAACTCCTGGGTCGTTTAGCGAACCCAGATACTCAGGTAGCGTGAATGGGTCTATCGCTGAGTAATCAATCTCTGAAGCCGCCAAAAACGTGATGACGAACAGCACTGCCAGAACAAGCACCGATCTCTTTAACATACGAACTCCTTTTAAAGCGTTTATATGTTAGACGGAGATTCTAAGACTTGGTGCCGACTTTTGGGGGTTTATTTTTGGATATTATGATTTCAGACCAAAATTGCTGCCCTGACCATACGTGAAAATATGTTCGAGTGGCTTAATGAAGAGATAGTACTAAAATTCTGCAAAGGAATCACTATAATAGTGGAGTATATGCCGGAGAACAACTTCGCCAACAGCAATCGGTCTAATACCTTCGGATTGGTTTTTTGGTCGGACAGAGTTTCAACCTTTATGCAAATCTGTTATCACCGTTTGTGCGAATCCAGTTTCACCCTTTGTACAAGTATGGGGCAGATAAGATGAAACTGCAGTGCTGTTTTCTCAGCCACTCAGCCTCTTCTATGAAATGGCGATATAAACGGCAATTTTACTACTTAACTAGAGTTACTTTTCTGTTTGCTACATGTTCACCGGCTATTGTGAGATTTATAATGTATAGACCACTGGGGCAGTTGTTTCCATTTTGATCCTTACCATCCCACGTTATGACCTGTTCGAGGGAACTTCTTGGGTCAAAGGAAAACGCCTTCACTTTCTGGCCTTTGATGTTATAAATATCAATGCTCGCTTCACTTATGCCAGTCATTTTGTTGCTGTATTCAATCGGTATAGATATTTTGATGTTAGAAAACGTCTGGAAGGGATTGGGATATGCGACCAGTTTTATGGCCGGTATCTCCGGTACTACCGGATCATCATTGCTTACCCACGGCTCAGAACCGTATTCATAGCAGCCCATATCTATCCTACCATTCCATATTCGCCAGTTACCCGCAAGATCGTAGAGGGGGAGATCAAGCCCTGTTGTGTCTGGTGTGCCAGTGTCTATACAAGGTGAATTTGTTGCAAGGCTGTAATACAATGGATCGTCAGTATCTCCACCCAGAAAAGACGGAGATCCAAACATATTGCCATCTGCCCAAGTATGGGTAATGTCCCCACCCAAGACAAAGAAGCTATCGCTACCGCCAGTTACGAGGCAATTGTTAAATGAAACATCAGCAAAGGTGGATTCGTCATAAGAGAACATTGCCACTTCGTAGGGAGTGTTTCCCGAGATTATAGTATTAGTCACTTGCGCATTACAATTCTCCAAGTTTATTCCGAATCCTGCACCTTCGGTTGTAGTGCTATTGTTGGCTATGGTGCAGTTGTTAACATTCAAGTCGCAGTTTCCGCCCTCTACACTGATTGCCAAACCACTTGTCATATTCTCCCAAAATTGAGAAGTATCAACGTTATCCGTTATCAAGAAGTTAGATATATTGATGATAGTATAAAGCGATGAAGCGCTTAACGGCTTTTGTATACCTCCACTCTGGCAGAATGTATTGTATGCGTCTATGTTTGTGGGGCTTAGCCGTTGCACCCTGAAATTCGAAAAGTATCCAGTCTCATAACAAGATATAAAGAATCCAATCCCCACCTGCGAATCCTCTATGATGAGATTGTTTACTGTAATATTATAACAGGATGCGATTACTAAAGCTGCGGATTTAGCCCATGAGTCTCTTATATGGATGTTCTCCACGGTTATATCATTGGTGTTGCCACTCACAACAACGTCCAGATAGAATAAATAATAATGTGTTGAGTGTCCGTTAGTCAAAGTCATGTTTTTAATACTCATATAGTCCTGAGCATCTCTTCCGCTGATAAATGTTCCGTATTGCTCAGCATCAAGTATGACATCATCCATTGCTGAGCCAATCAAATTTACGTAACTCTTCAGTTGCAGAGGCAAAGCTTCACCGGTTTGACTCCAAGAATACACCCCCGGCATCACATTAATTGTGCGGGTAGTGTTACTGGATGTCTGTATCTTAGATAAAGCATAAGAGATATTTTGTAAAGGCGTTTGGGGAGATGCTCCGTCATTATCATTATCTCCATCGGGACTGACCCAAAGATCCTGGTTAACCTGTACAATCATAGGCTGATTGATGAATACGGGTGTTTGATCGGGGAGAAAATAGAAATACTGGTTTAAATAGTCAACTGATCCTCTATTGAGATAAACTGAGGTAGGAATGTTGTCGTATGCATAACTGATATCACAACCTCTTGAGGCATTATTAAGATATATACTGTTACGGCGTTCGGTATCGAAGTAGATGTACATGTTGTTATAACCAAGCCCACTTAATCCTCCACCCGATGTAATGGCATTGTTAGAGTATATCTCATTGCCATATAGATATACAAATGATCGAGAAACTCCTATCCCTCCTCCAAAATAGGCTCTATTATGATAAATCACGCATCTTGTCACGTTAACTACAGATAATCCAATGCCAATGCCACCCCCAATGGAGTAATCAGATGTATGGGGGTACCAATTACTCCTGCAATTTCTTATTGTTAAGCCAATTACACTTAGAGTATCGACAGCCCCACCACAGTTTTTGATGATAATGCCAGTTCGTGTGTCTTCCCCATCTATGATAGTTTGAGTAATATGAGTAGTATCGCCATCAATAATGTAGTAACTTCCAATTGTTATGGGTTTATTGTCGATAACCGCAACTCCAGACCATACTCCATGTGAGAGTAGCACAGTATCACCAACTGCAGCCATATTTATCCCCGATTGAATTGATGAAACTTGACCCGAGCCATCGGACGCGACTACGATTATCCCTGCCTTTATTGAACAAGCCCCCAGTGCTATCCACATCAGTATTATCACTGAATATTTATTCATAATATAGTCCTATCCATAATAATTCTATGGTATGATTGCTTGTTGAACGTCATGTCGTTTTCATAGCCATTGATTGTCACTATCAGGCGGGGACGAACCCCCGCCTAATAGCTTCAACAAGCTGGTTTGGTTAATCTAAGACAATCAGCTTCTTTGTCAATAGATAGTTTTGGGACTTTATCCTACAGAAGTATATTCCTTGTGCAACAGGCTTGCCATCATCAGCTAAACCATTCCAGATAAAGGATGTATTGCCTTTTAAGATTTCAGCGGAATCGATTTTTCTAACTAACTGCCCCTTAAGATTATATATACTGATGTCAACAACACTTTTGGCAGTGGTATTAACTTCAATATTGGTATTACCGCGCATTGGATTGGGATAGATCATTGCTGACATGACCGGGGTAACGATTGTTTCGCTTTCTTGTCCTCCACCAAGACTTACAACGGAGAACAAGTGCTTACCATTATCCATAACTATATTACCTATGTCTAATGACGCAGACGAGTAATATCTCTCAGGAATGTTGTTGTTTTTAGATTCTGTGTAGAGAGTAATGTTTTCATAATGGCAATCAAAAATCTCCCAACTGAAGAGTGCAGATGCCATGCTTGTGGAGATGGACACATTTTTCATCCGCATCCCATACCGCTGGATTCCCATGGTGACTACACCTGTGCCCCGGATCAGATTTGCGGCGTAAAGCCTTGTTTGAGATTCGGATACACCCTGCAGAATTGTATAATCCTTAATGGCAATGGGGATATACTCATCCATAAAGACGTTGTGATGGGTTCCAGCCATAAGGTGGACAGTCTGGGGTTGAGCTGGATTGCTGGCAATTCTCTGTATGCCCAGCGAGGGAGTTTTTAGGGCGGTGCTAGGGCTCAGCCCATCATTACTATCACTTCCCTGGGGGCTTACATAGATGTCCGCATCAACCGGCTGCAGATAGGCTTCCTGAACATCAAACACCACATAAGGAGATGCGTCGTATCCAGCATCATAATGATCGGCATAATATCGCTCATAACTGGGCACAGTGAACTTCTTCAGATAGACTGAAACCGTGCCATAATGAATATAATGCCAATGAATATCCATGCCCCACTGGGCGAAATTGTTGTATATGCTGCATCTGTCGGTTTGGGAAAAGATTATAGTAGGCGAACCACCCTGAGGTGAACTGCCGATATCAAGCCCGCCTCCAATATAACGAGCCATATTGTTGTAGATGTTGACATTCGAAAGCGAAACGCTATTGGTCTGAAGAATAGCTACCCCTCCCCCCATAGATGCCTTGTTTCCATACACATGCAGGTTAAGAAGAATACCGCTACAGTTGGCGTGGAAGAATATACCACCTCCGAATATCTGACGAGGTGAAGCTCCATTAAAGTAATCATATCCTCTGCCACCCGTAATCGAAAACCCTCTGAGAGTGATATTCACGGCGTTTTCATAGAATAGAACTGTGGAATTGGCGTTTGCGGAGCCGTCGATGATTGTTGAGCTAACGAAGGTAGAATCTCCGGTGGTGTATTCCATAGATGTCAGAGTAATATTCTGTTTATTAGAGAGATCGATGTTTTCAATATAGCGGCCTGGATGCACCAATACCACATCTCCGCTTTGGGCATCATTGATAGCTGCTTGAATGGACGTATAGTCCTGAGTTCCATCCAGGGACACATGTCTGGTAATCCCAAATACCAGCAAGGGTATCAGGAGCATTGACATCAGTATATACTTCTTCATATGGACTTCCTGTTTAATGGGTATGGAGCGGCGACAAGCGCCGCTCCGCACTTAATGGTTATACTACTTCATCAGCAGCATTTTGTTTTTTACGGTCTCCCCGCCCCGAATTCCGTAGCTCAGTCATGTTCAAATGGTCACAGGATAACAAGGTTGATCTCAGCTTCATCGCTCCCGGGAAGCCACAACAGAATGCCTTTGTCGAGAGCTTCAATGGCAAGTTCAGAAAAGAATGTCTTGACCTTAATTGTTTTGGAGATTTACTGGAAGCAAGAGATGTGATCATGAATTGGCGGTTGGATTACAACATGAATCGACCCCACAGTGCCCTGAACTACATGCCTCCAGCGAAATTCAGAGAAAACTATGAAAACAATGTCGATAGCAAACGTGTCAACTTACACGTGGTGTAAAAAATGGGACAGGGTCACAATTTCTCCTGCCGTTAAACAGATTTTCATAAAAGCCTTGTTTATTGCTTCGACTACTGACTTCTGTGCAAACATGTTTTTTCCTTGCTGCTCTATTTCAGGCAACAGGATATAGCTATCGGTTTCCTTAACCGAATCTGCAATAGAACCAAGGGTATTATTCGAAGTCATACATCCATAATCCTTGTTGATAACTTGGCTGAGCTTAGGTATTCCATACATAAAGTCCACTTTGTCTTCAAGAGTAATTCTGTAAAGGAGAAAAATCTGTTAACTCAGCACAGCCAGGTATCTTGTCATGCAAAAACCCATACTATTCTATCGCAATATCAACATCAAGTGTCATTTTGCGTTGCAGAATCTTCAGTGCTTGCATGGTTACCTGATTAAAGCTATCAAAGGCTTCTATCTCCTTTTCGAGGGGTTCCTTGCCTTCTAACTTGAGCTGCCAGGCTGCGAGCTTTTCCTGTAGATTTTGCTGTTTACGCAGTTCAGAGCAATGAGATCTTAACTGCCGGAGGATGCTTGGATTGATCTTGATGCCGACCTTATTTACGTCCTTTTTGGTGAGCACACAGTAGCCATGTTCATTGAGTCCGATTACGCCCATGGATGCTAGGGCTTCCAGATAGACGAACACCCACTGGCGGCTCTTACCAAAGTCAGCGGCTATGCCTCTGATCGATGTGTAGCTGCCCTGCTCGATCAGATTGAGTAGAGCCAGGGCTGCCTGGGGATCGAAGTACCAGTTGGGACGCATTTGATTGGCCGTCTTGGTGATGAAGCGGTTGCTACGGGCATAGATCTCTTCCCGGTCACTGATCCGTTTAATGGTGCCATCGGCAACCAGATCGCTGATGATGGGCTCAACATCGTTCACACCAAGGCCGGTCATCTCGGCGATCAGATTGGCATCAAAGGGCTTGCGGTATTGATTGACGAAGTTGAGTACGAGTTCCTTACTGGTCATAAGTCCCTACCCAGATCTATGGAAGCGATGTCGAGGTTGGGATTCTTCAGCTTGGCACCTTCGAGGATGTACATGATCTTCATGGCTCTGCGCAGGTTACCGCTACAGTGTGCATCAATCTTGGTAACCACTGCCTCGTCGACCGGGATGTCCATTACTTCCCTGGCTATCTTGCGGATATCGTCCTTGCCTACGGATTTGAACTCATAGAAGTAGTTGCAGCGGTCGAAGTAGTGCTTGTTGATCCCGGCCAACTTGGTCTTGGCATCCTGCATACCTACTAAAAGGACTATGGTCAAGGTCTCATCCACGATGTCCCGGATCGCTCCCAACAGCTTTTCATGTTTGAAGGCATAGTCGATCTCATCGATCACGATCACCGTCTCTGGATTGTCTTCCAAGATCTTCAGGCAGTATTTGAACAGGTTGTTGGTTGTGCCACTGGGGATGTACTCTCCCAGTTTGAACCGGCGGTATAATGCGGTTAAGAGGTCGCTGGCGAAGGACTTGGGAGTGCTGGTAGCCTCCAGCCGCATATAGATGTAGCCTCTCATAAAGGCGATCCGGCTGGCATAGGTGGTCTTGCCCAATCCGGGCTTGCCATAGATCAGTCCCAGTCCCACCATCTCGGTCTTGGGGCGGTTCATCAGAAACTGAATGCAGGCATCAGTCTTGATCACGTTCTTGATTTGCACGAGCTTGTTTGGTTTCATTGATCCTCCTTAATCTATGATGCCGACTGTCTTCAGCATTGAGTAGAAACTATCGTCATCATCGTCTTCAATCTCTTCCGGCTGTAGTTTGGGTTCCTCAGCCGGGTTATCATCCTGGACCGGGACTTGCTCATCCGATCCATAGTTCTGCTGCTCGGGGGGTACAAATTCAAGTTCAGGCAGGTCCTTGACCAGTTCCTGCTCCAGGTTCTCCATGAACTGCTCGGCTCCCGGTTCCGGAGGTGCTATCATGGAGCCTTGTTTGAAGGTCGGGTTATCGGATGCGATTGCTGCCTGCAGGTAGGGTTCGAGCAGCCTATCCACCGCTTCCTGATTACTGATCACGAAGTCTCTGGCATGTTGCTCGGTCAGTCGTTGCAGCTTCTTGATGTGGGTGTATTCTTTATTGAGCTCCCGATGGGCTACAGGGTTGCTCTTATCGATATGAATAAAGGGATGCTGGCTTCTGCGGAGTTCAGCCTGGCAGATATAGTTGTCTTTGGTATCGTAGACGAGTATCCACCTGGCATCAGCAAAGTCGTAGCGGATGATCGCCGGTTTTCCGATGTTATCGATAAGGGCTTCGTGCCAGTAGAGTAGCTTATTGAACACAATGCCCTCACTGCGGATCGCCTTGCGCTCGGTAGCCAGCATCATGAAGTTGAGCCTATCGGGCTGTACTAACCTATCCTGTGGCAGAGGAGCCGAACTGAATACCTGCCAGGGAGTCTGGCCGTTCAGGCTGCTGTGCACGTTTTCGCCATAAACGTGTCTGATATAGAAGCCGATCATCTGAATCGCCTCATCTATAGTAGGTGGCTGTGATTTGAACAAGGCCTTTGCCCACTTCTCGTTACGCATCAGTGTTGATGGTTTATTAGCGATGTTGGAACCTCTGAAGGAAGAGATGAAGCGTTCGAACTGCTCCTGGAAGGTCCTGAAGAACCGCTCGATCACCTTGGCCTTGGCATTATAGCTCTCAGCGAAGTGGGCTTCGATGCCTAACTTCGGGAAAATGCCACCTAACTCCACTTCCAGATCGTGCCCATCCCAATGCTCATGGAATAGCTTAGATCTGAATGCCTTGCCATTATCGAGATACACCGCCTCCGGCAAGGCGCCCCAGTTAAGGAAGCCGTTACGGAAGGCTACTTGGATGTGATGGCTGTCCTCAGAGAAGGCAAGCGTGGCTCCTACCGGATAGCGGCTCGCCCAGTCGAAGACCATGATCATGGTCATGCGTTGGGCTTTCCCGGTCTGAGGATTGAGGATATCGAAGGCCAGAGTATGTCCATCAGCCACCCATACCTGTCCCACTCTCAGTAGTCTGGAATCTCGGTGAATAGTCTTGATTATGTGCTCTGCCACGTACTTGCTGCCCTTTCTGGTTAGCTCCCAGGTCGCTAGATTGTCTTGCATCCATTCAGTGCACCAGCGTCTCAGCGTTGGTTTACTGGTTGGAGACTCGTAATAGCCCAGCCGGGCTTGGGTCTTGAGCATGTTGATGGCGCTTCCAATGGTGATTTGGTTGGGATGCAGCAGAATGCTGAGTAGCACCTTAGTCTCGGTCTCGGTTACCCTGCGGCTGTGAGTAAGGTTCTTGCTCTTATGCAGCAAGGCGAACATATCCCGGTCAGACTTGGCATACTGGTCGATCCAGACCCTCAGTGCCCGTTCCTTGCGTTCTCCTCTGATCTGATACAACTCTGGCACTAACTGGCCGCTGTTGTATTCCTGCACGATCCGTTGCCACTCATCCACCTTAGATCCGCATATGGCTAACCTGCGGATGACGAGGTTGCAGAAATGTCCAATTAATCTGGCTTCTCGGTCGTATTTGAGTGGTAACTTATCACGAGGTGTAAAGTCGATGAATTCGGAGTGCTTGGATTCATCAGGGAGCTCTTGTATGTGAGATGATTTTCTCACCTCCTCTACTTTGAGCTTGCTCATCCTAAACCTCCTCGGGACATAAGCGGGTTTTGGCACCACTGCGACATTAAAACTGCTATTCTGTGTGTCACAGTGCTTGAATTCATTACTGATCTGCATTTGAGGCATATTTCCCTGATTTCGGACCACCTTGACATCTGTCACAGTGCTCAAACCCAGTATTGGTCGTCATCTCCGGGTTTTTTCGCCTTTCCGGGACCACTGTGACACCTGTCACAGTGGTCGACGTGTCACAGTGGTCTGACCCGAACGCCCTCTGTTTTAACTCGTAACTGGTCGCTTTCATAAGCGCCTCCATCATGTTATTGCTGGGTGCTACTCTGCTGCATGGCAATAACTTGGGAAGTCCTTTCCGCCAACAAATGGAGATTTCGGGAGATTTTTAGCATAAATCTGCTTCCCCCATATTTCACATAATAATGCCAGGAAGACAACAACCCGTAAATAGAAAATGCTCTGAGGCAAAACGCCCTAAAAAGCAGCTCATATGTTTGCTGCTGAGTGAGATAAGCATGTTTTCACCGGATCAGACTTGTGAACCAGTCATATGGACACTATTCAGACCGGGAGTAATTTACTGATACGGGAAAACGCACCAACGGCGCAGCGGAAACAATGAGCTAATAGTTTTTACAAATTCGATGGTCTGAAAATACCCTGAAAACAGTCCAAATTTGCAGAATCCCTGATACAAAAACGTCCAACTTCGTCCAAAGACCACTGTGACACAGTCTAAAACAAGTCCTATCTATCTCGCCACACCATAAACCTTTACGACCACTGTGACAGGTGATACCCATTTGCAGGTTTGGGTGATACTTTATACTACTTTCCTGCTCCATGGCCCAACATCCTGCTGCGCTATGATTACGCCATCAATACGTATGCGATGCGTAATGATAGCGTATTGATAGCGTAATTCAAACAAGAGCCAGCCGAATAGGCTCAAACCGATCTTGCAGACGATGTGTGAACTCAGTTCCCTACTTCATCAGAGTGATTTTCCGGGTGAAGCGGTGTCCAGCGGTATCGAGCCGGAGCAGGTAAACCCCGCTGGCCAGGCTGCTGGCATCGAGCTGCACGCTGTGGGTACCCTTCTGGAAATCTCCGGTGGCAAGGCAGAGGACTTTCTGGCCTTTGGGATTGTAGAGATTCAGCGTGGCGGTTCCGGAACGGGGCAGGCTGAAAGAGATGGTGGTGCTGGGATTGAAGGGATTGGGATAGGCGCTCAGGTGCATGGCATTGGGGCTGGCGAGAGGATCCTCACTGGAGACAGGATGGAGCTCGGGCAGGAGCTGTTGCATCAGGCTGCGCACCCCTTCGGCTTGCATGAAGTAGAGGGGGAAGCCAAAGAAGCAGAGATTGCCCTGATGAAAGGCGAGGCTGCGTCCCTGGCCATTGGCGCTGGGAAGCATATTGGCTGTATAGAGGCTGGGGAGATCACCCCCAAAGGTGTAGATCATGGGCAGCATGCCATTCCAGGGGGCTACCAGTTTGTTTGGATCCACCAGCAGGGTGGGATAGTTCTGGCTCTCAGCGCTGATGAGGCTGGCTCCGTTGTCATAGTAAATTTCCAGCCCGGGGGAGAAGCGGTTGATAAACTCCTGCATGAGTACCGAGGCGGTTTTCCAGCCGGAAATGATGACCTTGCCGCCTCCCAGCAGATAGCTGGACAGCAGGCCCTGGTGGCTGAGCAGGAGATTCTCCGAAAAGTCATCATCGTGCCAGAAGAGGATCTTGTAGTTTCCCAGGGTACTGAGGGGTGGGGCTCCCTGGCTGGCGATATCCCAGGTGGAATAGGGGATTGGGGCCAGAGCAGCGGCATAAAAATCATCCACCATCTGGTCGTTGGGATTGATATTGGTGCCATTGCCATCCCGGGATTCATCCACGACAAGGAGATAGCTGGCAAAGCTGAAGACTACCGGAGTAGCGCTTGCAAGGGCTGAGGGCTGGCTGACAAAATCATCCAAATCTATGGCGCGCAGGAGGTACTGGTAGGTGATGCCGTTTTGCACGTTTGTATCGGTATATGTGGTCTGGGTTAGAGGGATGGGTGTAATCTGCTGCCAGGTCTGCTCTGTAGTGGTTTTGCGCCAGAGCAGATACCGGTAACCCTCACCAAAGCCAAATTCCGGCCAGGACAAGAGCACCGAGGCGTTGGAAGCCAGGCATTCAGTGATTACGGGGGCTACGGATGTGATTCCCCGGAGCAGAGTCCAATTGTTGTAATTCGCAATCACCTCATCGGGGCTGGGGATGCCTGTGAAGATGTTTATGGCACCATTGGGAGTGGCGTGCACCAGGAGGCTGTCTGTACCTGTGCTGTGCACGATCCGGAAGGGAACTTCCAGGTGGAAGTCTGTAGCCGTGGGAGATGCGCTTTTAGCCAGGATTTTCACCTGCGGTTCCGGGGTGGATTTGCTCAGGACGCTGTATTGCACTGAGGGGATGCCATTGCCATAGATCCACTGATGGAAAAATTGGGTGAGGTCCATACCGCTGATGGATTCTGCCAGAGCTTGAAACTCACTGGTGATGGCATTGCCGTGTTTGTAGGTCTCAAACCACTGGGAGAGGAGTTGGAAGAAATTGGCATTGCCGATCTTGAGCCGCAGCATGTGGAGGACGCTGGCACCTTTTTCATAGGAAGGCGGAGAGAAATAGTTGTAAAAGCTGGGATTGTAGATTGTTGCGGCTCCATTGGCATTTTCCCAGTTCATGTAGTAAGTGTGGTAACTGCTCAGGACATAGGCGCAGGCAGAAGCCCAGCCCAGGGCCTTGTCTGTCCATAAATGTTCCGAATAGGTAGCAAAACCTTCCGAGAGCCAGACATCTTTGAAATCCAAGAAACTGACCGCATTGCCATACCATTGATGTGCCAGTTCGTGAGCAATAGTGAGCTCGTGGGTGTGATTTCCGGTGATGATATAGCTGCCCAGAGTGGTCATCGTCTGGTGTTCCATAGCACCATAGGTATTCATGCTTACCGTGGCATGCCCGTATTTTTCAAAGGGATAGGGGCCAAAGATCTGAGAGAAATAATCGATCATGGCGGGTACCGGGGCAAAATCTATCATAGCATTGTTGTACTGCGCCTGGGTAACGAAACTGAGGATAGGCAGTTCACCTTCAAGAGCGCTCTGAGCGATCTCCACATAAGGCCCGGCAGTAATGCAAACCAGATAGGTGGTCATGGGATGTTCACCCAGCCAGATGGTGGTGGCAGTTCCATTACCATTGTCGGTAATGCTGTGCCGCAGTCCGTTGGCGGCTACTTTCCAATCGTTGCGCATGGTGATATGCAGATCCACGACGGCTTTATCCCAGGGGTGGTCATAACACGGCCACCATTGGCGTCCGGCATCAGGATCGGAGATAGTGAAGACAGAATTTGTGACAAAATGCATGCCGATACTGTAGAGATTGGCACTGAGCTGGGGATTGCCGCTGTAATAGACCTGGGTGGTGAAGATCTGTCCGGCAATGGCATTCACAGGGATCTGGATGATGCCATTGGTATGGGTGAAAGTGCTGATGATGCCATTTACTTTCACAGAACTAACGGTAAGCCCGACAAGTTCATAACTGATGAAGGGAAGGACGTCTGTAGCTTCCACAGTAGCGAGGACATTGCCGCTAATGTGCTGGCTACTGGTATTGATCGTGAGGTCAATCACGTATTTTTGCACGTCAAAACCATGAGCACTATCGGCTCGGGCTTGGCTCCAGCGGTAAAAATCCGCACTGGGCATCGGGTGACTGGTTTTCCTCTGGGGGGCTTCCCAGCCGGTATTTGCATAAACAATGCTCAGTGACAACAGAATCAGACAAATCCAGATTAATCTTGCTTTCATGACAATCTCCTGTGGTATCGCCCTAAAGGAATGCAAGCAGCGGATACACCTCTGCCGGGGTAGTAAGCAGCAATACCTGCGCAGTTTGGATGCACTTTTTGTTCCAGAGCAAGGCTGGATCATGAATTCACTTGACAGTAGCAGGATTGAAAATAACGGGTTCGGTAGTAAATACACTCCCAGGGAGTACAAATGAGAGCCTTAATCGCTATCCTACTCATTCTGCTCGTTACAATTCTGTTTTTTCAAAAAGACATCAGCGCCTGGTTTTCCAAACAGACAGTAAAGATCCAGGATACCGTGGAAGACAATCTGGGCAGCTTTTCATCTGTAAATGGCGTAAAGCTAAGGCACAATGGCTCCATTACAGTGTCTCAGGCTGTGATTGGAGACCTTCTGCAATTGGATCTGGAATCTGCCACTATCAGCCTGACTGGCAGCGATTCAGATACTGCTGAACTGCTGATCGGATATCGGGAGTACAAACCTGGTGATGCCAGTTTCAGAATTGATGGTTCGAGGCTGATAAGCCATACCCAGTCCGGGAAGCCAGTCCTGATCACCAGTGTGGACGGCAGCATTCCCAAAGCTCTATCCCTCAAAGCCTCATCCGGGAATGGAGAAGTCCAAATCAGTGCCATGCAAGGCAGTCAGGAAATCAGCATCGATACAGGCAATGGGGCTATGGAAGCAGATAATTGCAGTGCAAAGAAACTGGTATTGGATAGTGGGAATGGAGCTATCCTGCTGAATTCGTGCCAGGCTGATCGGGTAGAAGTGAACACCGGTAATGGTGCCATCACCGTGGCAAACAGCCAGATAGGTTTTCTGGCAGCGGATACGGGCTTGGGGGATATCGTTCTGCGAAGCTCACAAATCCGGGATAAGCAATTGGATACAGGCTTGGGTAAAATCCTGGAGAATTAGGGGGAGTTACGATCTGGGAAATATAAATGAAATGCTCTATAAAACAAGAGAAAGCGAGGTCAATGCATCGTTCAAGAACCTGCCGTAACTAATTGGGCAAATCCTGCTCATTGTATCTGGATCGCTTTGAATAGCTATCTCATAACGCCAATGATCGTCTTTTATGCTAAACTGACTGATAACCCTACTTAAGACATTTTTGGCATAATTGCTAGATGGGTTGCTTTTGTCGCCGCGCAGTTCTTCGGGTTTGCGGGGCAGAGATGGTTTAGAAGGTATTTTACCTAACACCTGAAGATATGCGTTCTTGTCCCCCATGAGCCACGCTTCAATCATTGGTTTTGGTAGCATGGGGATTCCAACTATTTTAGTCTCAGATCTATCAAAACCCAATATAACATCGTTATAAAGACTGTCAAATTCATTTCTATCACAATCAATATAGCATATTGCTATATTACAGTTTTGTCTGCGAGCCAGTTTTGCTAGTCTTTCGGCTTTAACTGCATGCCCTTTTTTGCTTCTAATCCTTCCAAGTCGGTGCTTATGATTGTGTAATAAGTCTTGTCTACTAATTGCTATAATTGTGGTATCATGTGCGAAGGCTTTTTCGACAAAGGCAACGGCTGGACCAGGAATCCATTTTTGAGATTCGTAATCTGTTTTACCTACATCACTTGGCCCTTCACCACAAATCATTACTTTGATCATACTCATAATTGATCATTCTCTCCAAGTAATTCTGCTTCAGTCGAATTAATCCAGATTTCTCCAGGATTCATATACTCAAGATATTCTCGGAGTTTTTTAGTATGAAAGATTTTTTTGGCGTTAATATGTCCATTTTCTGAACGATAAACATAGATAATGTCGTCTGGTTTGAAATCGTCCAGCATGAGTGAGCTATGGGTAGTGAAGATCATTTGTTGATAAGTTTCAAGTGACTTGGTATTTAACAATTCAGCAATTTTGGCTGTAATGAAGGGATTTAGGCCATTCTCAATCTCATCGAGCATGATTAATCCTGGATTATTCACGGTTTGAAGTAATGCAATAAGTGCCATAATTCTCAAAGTGCCATCACTGATATGCGAGGGCTTGACCTTGATCTGATTCTCTAGATATGACTCGCCAACATACAATTCAACCCAACCGGGAACTCCCTTTGTAACTGCTTCAATGCTTCTGATGTTTTTCAAAATCCCGTTGAGAGTGTCTAGATAATGCTTCCTTTGATCGTAGTTGAACTGCTTAATGAACGCTGCTAAACGCTTTCCACCTTTTCCAATATTGTCTGTTTTTCCTCTACTGGAGACTCTCATATTTTCTGCAGCCAGGGTTTCGAAGTAATTTGAATTAGTCAGAAAAGCCTTCAACCTATTTATAGCACCAAAGACAACATCATCATCACTGAACTCGAATATCTTCAGAACTGATGATGATAACTTGAATTGCAGATTATCACTCTGAATGTCAACGTGTCTGTTAAGCAGAGGAGTCCCATAAAAGACCTTGCCATCAGTATAATGGTATAGTAAATTATCGTTCCCGTTTTCAGCTTTGTAGGCAGCTTCATAGCCCAGGTTCACAAACCAAACAGGATCTATTCTGGAAAGGGTTTCTGACTCAAGTAGGATCGTATTTGTTTTTATGACTACCTGAAAATCAATACACCATAAGAATGCTTCCACAGCTTCATCAAGGGGAAGCTCAATTATAGCCTCAAATGAGATGGTACGACTTTTTGTTAACTGTGACCTTATGTCAGATACTGTCCACTTTCTGTCTCGAAGATACTCCTGAACATCTCTGGACACACAGCCTATTAATAAATCAAGTGCTTGAAGGATTGTTGTTTTACCTGATGAGTTGGCACCGATTAAAATGTTAAATCTATCAAGATCTAATGTCAAGTCCACAATGCCTTTAAAATTTTTAATCTTGACTTTTTTAAACACATCCACCTCCTGGACAGTACTTAAAATCACCCTGCCTATTTCGCTTATTATGTGTCAAGCATAAACTCATTCTGGATGGATAGCTATTGATATGACCGAAAGTATTTTTACAATAGCCCTTCCTGATGTTGCTCATTAGAAAACGCTTGACATCATCTTATTATTATACCTAACAAAAAAGACTTTACGAAAAAGGGGCTTTCCCAAAGATAGCTTGCTTGTACTACAGTGGAGGAAATATGCCAAGATTTCTGAAGTATAATGTCCTGATAATGATGTTACTTGTCCTCACAGCCGGGCTGTGGGGCGCAGGTGAAACCATATATGAAGTGCAGGTGGAAGGAGCTCAGAATATAGCTCCGGAACTGGTGACTTCAGCCATAAGCATGCGGGTGGGAGATGCCCTCGATCCTGAGGATGTATCCCGAAGCATCAAAAACCTCTATCGGATGGGTGTGTTTGCTGATATTCAGTTTCATAGCGAGCCCTATCGTAATGGGATCAACCTGATCGTTCGGGTGGTGGAAAATCCGGTGGTTTCCTCGGTTACCTATCAAGGGTTCAAAGTAGTAAAAAAAGAGAGAATCGATGAACTCGTGACTCTCAGAGTAGGCTCGTATTGGAGCGGCAACCTGAGAAACCAATTGGAACGCAAACTAAAAGCAGAATACTCCACCAAAGGATTCAGCAATGCCAGCCTGGAGATCCTCGAGCAAACACTGCCGGAGAACAAGGTTGCCATCACGGTGCGGGTGGATGAAGGCAAAAGAGTGGCGATCAAGACAGTTACTTTCCTTGGCAATGAGAGCTACGACGATAAACAACTTTTGCGCCGGATGAAGACCAAGCCTGCCAATTTCCTGCGCTCAGGCCGATTTGAGCAAGTAAAATTCGATGCTGATCTGGTATCCCTGGCGAATTTCTACAAGAAGAATGGCTTTATAGATGTACGGGTGGGGCCTTATGAATTGCAAACCGTATCCGACCGCTATTCGGAACTGGTCATCACGATCAATGAAGGCATCCAGTATCAGTTCGGCACTCTGGATATCAGTGGCAACGACAATTTTACCAAAGAGACGATCGAGCAGATCTTTACCCTGAAGAGCGGTGAAGTATTTGATCAGGAACGGTTTGACCGCCAGCTTGCCCAAGTGTATTCGCTGTATTTTGACGAAGGCTATATCTATACTGAGATTCAGCCTGAATACAAGAAAGAAAGTGATAAACTGAACGTAGCCCTGAAGATCAAAGAGAATACCCGTGCCAGGATCAGGCAGATTCATTTCACCGGCAACCGCAGAACCAAAGAAAAGGTACTGCGCCGGCAGCTTGAAATCGCTCCTGGTGATTACTACCGCCAGAGCCAGGTGATCCGCAGCCAGCAGAATATCTACAATCTGGGCTTTTTCGAGCCGGATATCAGGCTGGATTACAATCGCATCAACAACAATGGTGATATCGATCTGCAAGTAGATGTGGTGGATAAATCCAGCGGAGTGGCCAATGGCGGAATCGGGTACAATTCCCAGGATAAATTCGTGGGTCAGCTCTCGGTATCGCAAAACAATCTCTTTGGAAACAACTGGAGCAGTGGGCTGACGTGGGAGTTTGGGGGCAGTACCCAAAACTTCGAATTCAATTTCACCAATCCCAATCTATATGACAGTGACATCCTTCTGGGCACCAATATCTACTATACCAAGAAGAGCTGGAGCTCATTCAATTATGAGATCTATACCCGTGGTGCGGCCTTGCGCCTGGGTCAATCGATTCCCTGGGTGGATCGCACCCGTGGGGTATTGGGCTATGCCTTCTACTCCAAGAAATACAATATCACCAGTCTGAATGCTGTTATGGCAGATTCAGTGGCAAATGCCACCCTGATCGAGCTGGATAAACTGGGCTGGAGATACACCTCGGCAGCCAATTTCACTCTCTCACGTGATACCCGCGACAATGTGTTTTTCCCCACCCGGGGTTCACAGATGACGCTCTATACAGAACTTGCAGGTGGTCCTCTGGCTGGAGACTTTGATTATTTCAAGCAGATAGCCCAGGTAAACTGGTATTCCGAAGCCTGGAAGAAGCTGACCATCCGCACCAAGTGGAGATTCTCTTATATCACGCCTTATGGCTCATCAGATGACGCTCCACCGGATGAAAAGTTCTATTTGGGCGGTACTGGTGCTGATGGGATCCGGGGATATCCAGATCGTTCCATTGGCCCTGTGGGTGGTGGCACCAGAGCGATCATATTCTCTACGGAGCTGGGTTATCCCATAGCTGGAGATCAGATCATCGGAGTGGGATTCTTCGATGCTGGAGATAGCTACAACAAGCTGCGTGATTTCAATTTCCTTAATCTTAAGAAAGGGGTGGGTGCCGGCATCCGGATTCGCAGTCCCTTTGGCCTGATCGGTTTTGATTATGCCTACAATCTCGATGAAGGCGGTTGGGAACCACATCTGCAGTTTGGCACTACCTTCTAAAGCATGAAATACAAGCACCTCTTTGGGCCAGTAATGTCACGCCGGTTGGGAGTATCCCTCGGCGTGGATCTGGTGCCATACAAATACTGCCCTTTGTCCTGTGTGTATTGTGAGGTGCAAAAGACCACTCATTTGATAACCGAGCGTCAGGAGTTTTTTCCCGTGGCGGAAATCATCACAGAGCTGGATAGCTTCATGCAAGGCAATCCACATCTGGATTACATCACTTTTTCCGGAGCTGGGGAGCCGACCCTGAATAGCGGCATTGGACAGATCATCCAGCATATCAAGATGCATTATCCAAGCTACCGCCTGGCACTCTTAACCAATGGTGTATTGCTGAATGATCCTCAGGTTTTGAGTGAGATCCTGCCTTGTGATCTGATCCTGCCGTCTTTGGATGCAGCCAGTCAGGAAGTATATGAGAAAGTAAACCGTCCCAAGCCGGGCTTACTGATCACGGATTTGATCGATGGACTGATCAATCTGCGGGTTTCATATCCTGGCAAAATCTGGCTGGAAGTGTTTATCGTGCCAGGCATCACGGATACTGAGAATGAGCTGACCTTGCTGGCGGAGGCAATCACCAGAATCTCACCCAATATAGTCCAATTGAATTCACTGGATCGCCCTGGCGCCGAAGATTGGGTGGAAGCAACCTCCCCTAAACGCCTCAAAGAAATCAAAGCCTTTATGTCCGCCCGGCTCAGCATGCCCGTAGAAATCATTGCCAAGATCAAGTATGACAAAGCCGACGTGATTTCGGATGAGGATTTGCTGCATCAGATACATAGCACTCTGCTGCGTCGTCCCTCTACCGCTGAGGATATATCCGCCATGCTGGATGTGCATATCAATGAAGTCTCCAAAATCCTGCGGGAATTGGTAAACGAGGGCAAGATCGAAGCCCAAAGAGGAGAACGAGGAGTTTTTTATCTATGGAAATCCTGAACCCGTGCACAGCGATCATTACGGCAGCAGGCAGTGGCCTGAGGCTCAAGGGTGATATCAAAAAGCAGTTTCGGTTGCTGGATGGGATCCCTGTACTGATCCGGACCCTATCACCATTCTTTACTTCAGAAGTGATCTCAAGCATTATCGTAACTGCCCCTGAAGAGGATGTGGAATACTGCAACAACCTCATCCTGCAATTCTTTGAGCCGGTGCCAAAGCCATTTCTGGTGCTTGCCGGAGGTTTGGAACGGCAGGATTCTGTATTTGGAGCCCTGCAGCAATGCCCTCCTGATACGGGTATTGTCTTTATCCATGACGCAGTACGCCCCTTTATCGATCATGATCTGATCGAGGAATTGTATGATATCGCTACTGAAGCAGGTGCAGTGGTTCCTGCTGCCCGGCTCAAGCATACGATCAAATCAGTCGAGGGCGAATTCATCGAAGGCACCCTGGTACGGGATCGCCTGATTCAGGTTTTTACTCCTCAAGTCTTCAAATACAAGGTGATTATGAATGCCTACCTGAAGGCCTACAACGACGGTTTTATCAGTACCGACGACTCCGCTCTGGTGGAATATTACGGTCATAAAGTAAGATATCATTTGACTGGCGATTTGAACATCAAGATTACCGATGCCCAGGATCTGGCTCTGGCTCAGGTATTACTGGAACGCAATATCATCATATAACAAGGACTATCATGCTACAGAATTTTTTATCCCGGCTTACTGAACTAAAGATTACATTTCGTCTGCCTCTGCCCGGTTTGGGCTGTGGAGTATTGGGTATGGCCCTGCCACGGGTCTCAGTGAATCTGGGCAAGTATGCCTCCCAGCTTTTAAAAGCCCTGGAATACAGGGGTTACGACAGTACCGGTGCTGCTTTTCAGGGAGATACGGAAGACATAGTTTTGCTCAAGGATGTAGGAGCACCTTCCACTCTGGTGAAAACCCTGGGGATCGAGAAGCAAAGTGGCAAGATCTTTTGCGGTCAGGTACGCTGGGCTACGTTTGGATATGTAAACAAGGTCAATGCCCAACCTCACGAAGTAAAATGCAAACGCCACCTCTATGGGGCGCATAATGGCAATATTACCAATACCCGGGAACTCAAAGCTTTCCTTACTCAGGAAGGGCACACCGTGCTCTCCGATAACGATGGTGAGATGCTGGTGCACAGTGTGGAGCATTACTTTGATATTGAGATGGATAGAGCCGGAAACCCGACTGATCCATTACAGAGAAAAGCCTGCATGCGCCGGGCGATTATCCAGACTGCAGCCAAGATGATCGGCTCCTATGCTGCCGTGATCGTGGATCCAGTTACAGAGACTTCCTGGGCGATCAAAGCTGGCTCCAGCCTCTATTTTGGAGTCGGTGAAGTGGAAGGGATGCCTTTCTGCCTTACTTCCAGTGATCTTACCGCAGTGTTACGTTTTACCAAGATGCTGGTCAATCTGCGTGAAGGTGAGTTTGTGGAATACACAGCGGATTCGTATCAGCTCTATGCGCAAAAGGATCTGAAGTTCAAACGCCTGAATCAACCCGATGAGACCTACAATACTGGCGAGATGATCAACACCCGGGCTGTATATTCAAAGCTCAGGGCCGAAGATGTGGAGCTCCTGCCTGAATTCGAGCATTTCATGGAACAGGAAATCTTTGCCCAAAGCGAATCAACCGGCAAGCTGATCAAGCTCTTCCAGGGTGGCTCCAATACAGGCAAAAGAATGCTGGAGCTGATGCGCAAACAAGATATGCTGACACACCTGAGCGATTCCCTTGCCCAGATCATGGCGTGTCCTCATATCGAGGATAAACAGAGCTTGTTTGATGACCTGTGTAATTCAGCGGCAGTGGAGAATTTCTACCAGGCAGCCCAGCAGGAATATAGGGCTATCTTTGATGTAGCGGTGAAGGAGGATTTTGACAAGAAATACTTCTTTTCCAGCGAGAAGAACGTCTTTATCGATCTTATCGGACAGGATTTTGATCTGAAGCGTATCAGCATTGCCAAAGCCTTCGATTCGATCTCTGAACAACAAGCGGTAGCAGAATTTGAGCATAGTGTACAGGATTTCCTGAGCCTGATCAAAAACACCGTGCAAAACAACCGCAATGCCTATTCCATCGCTTGTGGAACCTCCTTTCATGCCACCAAGGTAGCAGCGCTGTTCTTCAACGAGATTGCTCAAATCGAGCTGATCCCTATCCTGCCTGGGGATTTCCGGGGTGAATACTCGAATTGTATAAAAGACAACGACTTGATCATCGGCGTATCCCAAAGCGGAGAAACCAAAGACCTGATCGATATCTTCAATGATATCGATGCCTCCGATCTCAATGTCCGTAAGGTAGTGCTGGTAAACAATATGAACAGCACTTTGGGTCAGGAGAAGAGCGATGTGGCGATCCCCATCCTCTGCGGTCCCGAGATTGCCGTGCCTGCCACGAAGAGCTTTATGAACCAGATCACCCTCTTATACTATCTGGCGATCCGCATAGCCGATATGAAGCTGCATGAACTGGATAACGGGATCGATCCGGAACTGAAACAACAGCGGGAAGATAAGCTGGCCTGGCGCTACAAATCCCTGGGCGATATCCCTTCACTGCTCAAAGAGACCCTGGATAAAACCAGTGATATGATCGATAGTATGGCTGGCAAAATGTATATGGAGCCCTCCCTGCACATCCTGGCTACCAAGATCAGTGGCGTGGCCATGGAAGGCGCTCTGAAGATCAGGGAAACGGTGCTCAACCATGCTGAGGGCAGGGAAGCCAGCGAGTTCAAGCATGGCCCCAATACGATCCTGGGTAAAAACACTGTCTTTGGCGTGAAACACGTGCGCAGCTTTGCCCGGGCTTTTACTTCGATCATCGATGTTATCGACGATGAGGCCATGGCATTAGGACTCTCCCGCCAGGATACCAAGGAAATCCTCAAAGCTCTGACCAATTATATCTTTACCCATAATATGCCTTTCAACCTCTCTGCCAAAGGCACGGAACTCTTCAAAAAACTGGTGGAAAACCAGGATTTCTTTGAACCGCTGTATAGAAATTATCCTCTCATCTATGTGACTGGGCCGGATGCCCGGGATGTAAACCTGACCATTTCCCAGATCAATACTCACAAGATCAGGGGTGCCAATACTTACGTGATCGCTGAGGAAGACGATAAACTCCTGAAAAATGCCTCGGCAAATCCCAATGAGGGTGGTTATTATGGCTGGGCCTACATCATGCTGCCCAAGACCGGGGATAGTCTCATGACCTGTTTCTCTGCCACCATCGTGCTGCAATATCTGGCGCTCAGGATGAGTATCCGTAAGATGAACAAGCTGGATATGCTGGGCGTAATCGACCACGGTGTGCATCCTGATGTGCCCAAAAACGTATCCAAATCCATAACGGTGGATTAGCGTATGCGGATCGGGCATGGTTACGACGTGCATCGTCTGGCCCCAGGCCGGAAGCTGATCCTGGGTGGAGTGGAGATCCCTTTTGATCAGGGGCTTTTGGGGCATTCCGATGCTGATGTGCTGATCCATAGCATTTGTGATGCCATCCTGGGGGCAATGGCTATGGGAGATATCGGAGCCCGGTATAGCGATCAGGATCCTGCCTTCAAGGATATCGATTCCCGCATCCTGCTTAGAGATTGTGGTGCAATCCTGCTACAGAATGGCTACCACATCGTGAACCTTGATGCCACAATCTGTGCCGCTGCGCCCAAGCTGAGACCATATATAGATCTGATGCGCGTGAGGATTGCTGAGGATCTGGGCTGCGAGCTGTCTCAAATCTCCGTAAAAGCCACTACCGAAGAGGGTCTTGGCGTATCAGGGGAAGGCCAGGGGATCAGTGCCACGGCGATACTTCTGATCGATAAGGATCCCCAGGCATGAAAGCTCTGGCGGTAATCGGATATCACCACACGGGAAAGACTACCCTGGTAACAGCTTTGGTGAAAGCTCTCACGGCCAGGGGTTTTAGTTGTGCCACGATCAAGGACATCCACAGCGAGGCTTTCCGTGCCGATACTCCCGGAAAGAACTCAGCCCTGCATATCGAAGCCGGAGCTGTATCCACCTTTGCCCGTGGGCTGCATGATACTGCCATGATCTTTCCCAAGCCTCTGGATCTACCGGAAATGCTACGCCTGATAGAAGCTGACTACCTGATCATCGAAGGCATGAAAAATGCTGCTGTGCCCAAGCTGGTATGTGCAGAATCCATGAGCCAGCTCGATGAGCTTGTTGATGATACATGCATCGGGATATCAGGACTGATAGCTGCTACAGCAAAGAGCTATAAGGACCTGAAAGTGTATTGCTTGCAAGATGATCTGGATGACCTGGTAAACCACGTACTGGCATCCACTTTCGAGATCCTGCCCATGGCTGATCCTGAGTGTTGCTGCGCTTGCGGCATCACTTGCAATCAGATGGCAGGGGAGATCGTCCAGGGACGTAAAACCAGGCAGGACTGCACTCTCGATGCCGATAAAAAGGTAATCCTCACCGCCAATGGCAAGGAGATCGTGATCGTACCCTTTGTGCAGGAACTCCTGCGGGACGTGCTGCAAGCTTTGGTAAAGAACCTCAAGGGCGTTGATCCCAGCGCTGAGATAAATCTCACCCTCAAACCATGAAGCCGGAAGAATACTTTGTAGAAAGAGACCCCCAGGCATTTCCAATCTGGCAGAAAGCCGTAGTAGGCATCGCCGGAGCCGGAGGCTTGGGCTCCAATATCGCCAACCTCCTGGCCCGGGCTGGGATCGGCACCATCATCATTGCCGATTTTGATGTGGTGAGTGTCTCCAATCTCAATCGTCAGGCGTTTAGCCTGGCGCAGGTGGGTCACAGCAAGGTCCAAGCCCTGAAGGATAACATCCTGCAGTTCAATCCCTTCATTGATTTGCAGATCCATCAGGTCAGGCTGGATCCACAGAATATCCCCCAAATCTTTGGCGGAGTGGACATCATGCTGGAAGCTTTGGACAGAGACGAGGCCAAAGCCATGCTGGTGGATACCTGGCTGCAATCCTACCCTGATAAACCCCTGATCGTGGCATCTGGACTGGCAGGATATGGCAATAGTGATCTCATCCGTCAGGAATCCTGCGGCAATCTCCATATAATTGGCGATCAACAGACTCAATTAAGCCCAGGGGTAGCTCCTATTGCCCCACGTGTGGTACTTGTGGCTGCCTGGCAGGCGAATCTATGCCTGGAGTTGATGGTAAAAAACGGGAAGTAGCCTGACATTTTAGACACATTAATACAGTATCCATTTAATAATGACAAAATCTTGACTAAACATGGGGCTGTGGGTTGATAGGGGTAGGGGAGTTCCCATTACTGGCTCCCCTCCCTCCGAACCGTACGTGCGGTTCTCCCGCATACGGCTCTCCAGAAAACAGGTATCTCATCTAAGAGACTGGCATAATTCTGCATGGGCTCTGACCATAGAGAAGAACCCATGTTTATCAAAGATGGCATTGGGATAGCGGAAGTTATCTTGCATTGTAGCTATTCCTCTGCGTTTCTCGTGTTTCTTGAGGATGCTGCGAATCCTGCGCCTTACCCAACCGTCTTCCCCGGGGAAACTGTTTTTGTGAGCGTGTTTGAAGTACTCGAACCATCCTCTTTGGATCGGTTTGATCCGCTCGATGATGGTTTGTAGGCTGTGTGCGTTACAGCGTTTGGTGTGTTTCCTGATGTTATCTCTAAACTTCTTGATACTTTTGTCTGAAGGGAACTTCATCCCCTGCTTGAACATGTATCCCAGGAACTCAAAGATATCAGTTTCAGTATCCACGATCTTCGTCTTCGTTGGATGCAGGGTTAGACCTGCTTCCTGTGTCCAGATTCGGATTGTTTCCAAGGCTTGTGTTGCTTCTTCTTCTGTCTTGCATTGGATCACAAAATCATCCGCATAGCGTGTCATTGGGTACCCTTTGTTCAGCATCAGCCAATCCAGAGGATCAAGGTAGATGTTGGCCAATAGAGGGCTGATCACCGCTCCTTGAGGTGTGCCTGCTTCCGGTGTCCAGCTTGCTGCTGTATCTATTACTTTCTGTGAAAGATAAAGATTCAGCAAGGCCAGAATGCGGCTGTCAGCGATCTTCTTCTCTACTAATAGCATCAGCTTATCTTGGGGGATATTGTCAAAATACCCCTTGATATCGGCGTCCACCACATATCTGTATCCTTGCTTCAGTAGTCCATCGACTCTTCTGAGTGCGTCTTTACATGATCTTCGGGGACGGAAGCCATAGCTATATTCGCAGAAGTCTTGCTCAAAGATTGGTTCTATGACATTGCGTAGTGCGGTTTGTACCACTCTGTCAGTGACAGTTGGTATCCCCAATGGACGTTTGTCTTTGCTGCCGGCTTTATCTATCCATACCCGTTTTACACCGGCTGGACGATATTTGTCTTGCCTAAGCAGCTCAGACGTTCGGTTCAGACGTTCTGCAGCGTGCCGTTTGTAATGCTTGATACTGATGTTATCAATACCTGCACTACCACGGTTTGCCGCCACTTGCTTCCAGGCTGATTCCAGGTTTGGTAGAAACCACACCTTGTCGATCAGACTGAACCATTTTCCACCTTTGACTCCCTTGCCGAGAGCTGCCAGCATTTTGTCAGTCCATACCAATGGTTCGACCCATGCCCATTGGGCGGGGATCTCTCGTTCTTGTTTAGCCTTTTCTGGCACTGACGATCGTTGGTCTTCCATCTGTACTCCTTTCAAAATCTGTTTTCCTGTGCCCCTTGACTCCTTTCGGGTTATGTTGTCCCGAAGATCATCGCTACTATGAGCACTCTGACTCCTGCCGATCTCTCTTGTCCATCGGCAGGTCTCCCTGCTTTACACTGCATACCTTACTGACCATTCCGTCTCCAACCACAAGATAGCTCCTGATCTGGTTTCTATCGTTTACGTCATTCAACCGATCAGGTTTTCCTGGAAATGCGTTTCAGTTCCACCCGTTGGCTCTTTCCAGGTCTTAGTCTTCACCTTCCGGTAGTAGGCTCGACAGCTTATCATGCCGAATCGAGTTCGTTATCCTACGGACTGGTCGTTCGCTTCCGGTTGCTCTCCACCCCACCTCACGGTGACGCAGTTACCTTCAGCTACAGGGCTTGACGTTACCCTGAATCGGACTTCCACCGATCTGATCTGCAATGCGCACAGGCGCACTACCGGCGCTCGCCGTAGCGCCGAAAGTACAGAACCAAGAGAATGCAGAGAGCCATTTACAGATAATCCCAATTCAATAGTGCTTATTCAAGTAGAAATCCGAGATGTGACTTGCAGAAATCCTGTCAAAGACTACCTAAAAGGGTCTGGGAAAGGATGAGTAAGGATATCCTACGATGCGGCAGTTTGCAGATTTCGCTGCACAATTTGCAGTTTTCGTTGTCACTTTATAGTTTTACAAATTCTTGACAATGGAAGCAATGGAGCAACAATGTGGTACAACAATGGAATTCTTGACAAAAATCAAGGCTAAAATAGGTGATCCACTTGAATCTATAATATTCTGGTGATGGAGTTCGCCAAAACCGCCTAGTGCTGATGACTCCTACAATATACGAAGGAGATTTACATGTCATTTAGCACTGTTTTTGCCGCCATCCTGCTGATGGGGTGGTTGGGCAGCCGCTTAGCGGGGCGCCTGGGCTTGCCCCAGGTATTGGGAATGTTGGCATCCGGTATCCTTTTAGGATTGCTGCTGGAGCAGCGTTTACCCCCTTCCCTGGCAGGCGTGGAGCCTTTCCTGAAGACCTTTGCCCTCTTGGTGATTCTGCTGCGGGCAGGCTTGGGAATCAACCGCAAAATCCTCAAACAAACGGGGATCACGTCTTTGCTGATGGCGGCGTTGCCGTGTCTGGCGGAAGGCAGCATCTTGTTCTTTGCTTTTCGCGGCATCTTTCATTTCCCCTATGCGGTATCCGGTATGGCAGCATTTATGCTGTCGGCAGTGTCACCAGCCGTGATCGTACCCTCCATGCTAAACCTCAAAGAAATGGGCTATGGCACGAATAAACAAGTGCCCACGATTGTGCTGGCAGGGGCATCCTTGGATGATGTATTTGCAATCACCATGTTTTCGGTGTTTTCCCGGATCTACAGCGGGGGCAGAAATTTTGGCGCCAGCGACCTTTTGCAAATCCCTTTTTCGATCATTATGGGCATCCTGCTGGGCTTGGGATTTGGCTTCTTTATCGTGTGGTTTTTTCACAAGATCAAACAAATCCGGGCTACCGAAAAGATCATCGTATTACTGGGTTTGTGCCTGGTGATGATCGAAATCGGTGATCATTATCAGATTGCCTCGTTTCTGGGGGCAATGACGATCGGGTACATCCTCTTCGAACGGCAAAACAAGATTGCCGCAGAGATCTCCGCCAAGCTGGGAAAAATCTGGATCTTTGCGGAGATTGTGCTGTTTGTCTTGATCGGGATGTCTCTGAATCCTGCCAGTTTGAAGGAAGCAGGACTAAAAGGCTTGCTCGTGATCTGTATAGGCCTGATGGCGAGATCGGCAGGAGTGCTGCTGGCTACTGCTTTCTCCAGATTGAACCGGCGGGAAAAGCTCTTCTGCGTGATCTCATATTTGCCCAAAGCCACGGTGCAGGCTGCTCTGGGCTCCATTCCCCTGGCCCTGGGTGTGGCAGAAGGAGGAGTGATCCTGGCCCTGGCGGTGATGTCCATCTGCCTGAGTGCGCCATTGGGATTGATCCTGATCAAGCGCTACGGGCAGCGCTTGCTGGTGCGCCACGACCCGGCAGTCATACAAAAAGCACCGGAACTCGTAACATAGGCTTTTTAGCCTGTTGTATCCTCTGGTTTTCCAACCAGAGGAACCTCTGAGGATTGGACACGTCTCGTGTCCACGAGTCCGGAGGACGTGTCTTTTGTGCCCCTTCGGGTCTGTAGCAAACGGGGACGCTTGCGATCCAGCAAAAACGCGGGGTTAGAAAACCCCACAGCACAACAGGCTAAAAGCCTATGTTACATTGTCGCGGGGTTAGAAAACCCCACAGCACAACAGGCTAAAAGCCTATGTTACATTGTCGCGGGGTTAGAAAACCCCACAGCACAACAGGCTAAAAGCCTATGTTACATTGTCGCGGAGTTAGAAAACCCCACAGCACAACAGGCTAAAAGCCTATGTTACATTGTCGCGGAGTTAGAAAACCCCACAGCACAACAGGCTAAAAGCCTATGTTACATTGTCGCGGGGTTAGAAAACCCCACAGCACAACAGGCTAAAAGCCTATGTTACAGACCGCTATGATAAAATCAAGCGATCAAACAAAAAAACCCCGAGAATAAACTCCCGGGGTTTTGGTATATAGCTTGAGTTTGACTATTTCATCAGGGTTAGTTTGCCATTGAATACATCTTTACCACTCTGCATCCGCAGATAGTAGTTGCCGCTGGGAAGGTTGCGTTGCAAGTTGTCTTTGCCATCCCACACCACGCTGTAGTTCCCGGCTTTGAGCTGTCTATCCATCAGGTCACGCACTAGCTGTCCCCGCATATTGTAGATCTGGATGCGGGTGGGAGAGTCATTTGTGACTCCGAATTTGATCGTAGTGCTGGGATTGAAGGGATTAGGATAGATCTTGTCCAGGCCGCGTACGATCTGGATTCCCGGAGTGTTATCTTCTGTAACTTCCAGTACTACCGTAACAGGGCCGAAGAGGTCACCGCTGCCATCGAAATCTCTGCTTTCAAGCCAGTAAAAATAGGTGCCGCTATTATACAACTCATCATCGGTAAACATATAGTACTGGGTCTGAGAAGTATTGGTGGCGGGAATGAATACGTTTAGCTGCTCTGCATTACCCAATTCATCAGTAGTGCCACGATAGATGCTGAATCCGGCTACATTGGTTTCGGTCTGGGTTACCCAATTCAGCCTGACTTTCATCTGTGCGGTGATCATAGCAGTAAAGGAAGATAGCTGCACGGGCAGGGTTTGGTCGTCATCCCGGCCGATTTTGAAGGTTTCCTTGCTGCCGCCCTTGCTATTGGGGAAAGTATAATCGACTGTGATGCTGCGTGGAGAGGAGCTAACATCGTAGCTAACAGTAGTGAGCTTTGTGATCCCTGCATATACTGCAGGAGCTACGCTTAAACCTGCCCAGTCAAAGTCTTGATCATCTACCGATGTCCAATAGAATGTGATCTGTTTGGTGCGATTGCCAGAGGATGCATCATTGATGTTTCCAGTGATCGACCATTGACGATCCACAAAGTCTGGATACAGATCGGGTTGAGATACTTCTGCAGAATAGTTCAGGATATTGTAGCCAGTATCGTCGAATTTGAAGTATTTTACAGTGGGTGAATACACTCCATCGGTATCGATTTGAACCCCACTCTCCAGAGCGTAACTGCCGCCTAGTACCTGGAAAATCTCGAGGATTTCGATTGGGTTTGTGAATGTCAATCCGGCAGAGTTATTGAGAGTGAGTCTGCTCACTTGCAGGGTTTTGATCGGGGGTTCATAGTTTGTATCGATAGAGCTGTAGAGATGGTCTCCCGTGGTTTGCGCTGCACTGCCATTGTAGATCAGTTCGGAACCGATACCGAATGGTATGGTAGTATTGATTCCGGCGACCAAGGTTCCCGTGACCTCCAGGACACCATTGACCGTAAGATCAGGGCCTACACCATTATCTACATAAAGGGTTTTACCGCTGGCAACAGTAACTCTGCCCCCAGCATCTATGATCGTGGCATCGATGCGCACATCCTGAGTGACGGTCATGGTATGGTTCACCCGGATCTGGATGCTGATGGAATTACTCTCATCCGGGGTAACGACAGCATCAACCCATGATGTTTCTGTGGCAGGAGTAGAGGTATATTGCCATTTGTCTTTGTTATTCCAGTCTCCTGAGGCTTTGGAACGATAGTAGAACTCCACCACCGGGCTACCGATAAAGAAGGGATAGCCGTCGTTGATACCGCTGGTGATATTCCAGATGTTGGTGAAATCCCAGTTTGTGAAAGTGGATTGGGTTTTCATCTGCGTAGTTGTTTTACCCGTACCACCAGGTGAGGTTGCAATCCTAGAGGTCTCTGTATCCCAGAAGCAGTTTTCACAGGAGCCAGTGGCGTTGGTGCCACCCAAGCCAGGAGGCAGAGAACCTGACGTTCTACCCACCAGTCCTCCAATACCGCCTTCGTAATTTGGTAACGATCCTCCTGGTTCTATGTTCCGGGTCACAGTCCCAGTGGAATAGCTGCGGAAGATCGCACCACCGATCGTACATCCTGCCAGACCGCCAACGCGGTCGCCTCCAGAGACATTGCCTCTGGCAAAACTATCCTGGGTCACACCGTTTTCGTTACAACCTACCAAGCCACCGTATTTAATGTTGTAGGGATTGTAAACTGAGGTATTACCCACCCTGTCATTGGGGTTTGGCGTGTAGTTTGTAGGATGCGTGGCAGAGACAGTCACTCTGGCGTAAGACAAACGAATTACGGGAACCCTTTGTTTCGCATTGCTGTTGTTTGCGCCTACCAGGCCGCCAGTAGCGCCAAAGCCTGTTACCGTGGCTGTACCTTCTCCTTGTTGTATAGCATAGCATCTTTCAATGTATACCGTGTAGGAGCGGGCGGGGGTTGTCAAAGGGAGTAGCACGCGCCCTACAAGAGAGCCAGTCGCTCTGCGTCCAGTAACGTTAGGGTTGATGAGCCCCAGGTTTTTTATGAATACGTTATAAGTGGAGGTATTCTCGACATAGCCAAACAGGCCGTTGTTGTCTTCACCGTCTGTAGGATATACGTTGTCCGCTACAGCGGAAGCGCCACGATTGATGTACAGGTTGTAAATGATCTTGTTGTTGCCATCATACACACCCCGGAATGAACCAGTGCCGGAAGTTCTGCCGATGGGTTCCCAGCCTTTGGCGGCTTCCCACATTTTGGTCCAGTAAGCGGTAGTACCAGGATCTTGAGAACCGGTGTTATCGCTCATGTTTTGCTTGCAATAGTAGGCAAAGCCATCGGTGTATTTGATGATATTCCCAACGACGTACAGGGTACCTGTATCCCAATCGTTGATTTTACTGGGATTCGTGGTTTCCAGATTTATATCCCCGCTCTGCTGGTACGTTCCAGTCAGGTTGTTTCTCACATTCCACAAGTCCTCCACCGTGGTGACGGAAGTCTGAGCCGCCAAGGCAAAGGACAGGGTCAGGAAGAGGACTCCTACTAAGAATTTGTTTATTGAATCTACTTTCATATTGTTCTCCACATGAATTCACTAAATCACTGTTTTATATATATTTATGTCATACAACCAAACTATCAGGGTTATATGCTTTCAACACTCTGATACAATAATCTGGAGTAAAATGGGTGTCAAGGAATTTCTTTCATTAGTTTTGATTATGTTGAACCTAAACACCCAGCCTCAGAGCTAATCAAATCCCAGCATGCCATAAAGTAATAAGATGTCTCTGTGAGAAGATTCTTGACATAGTATGGAACTGCGGGAGAGATGCAATCAGGTCTGTTTTTGCGAACTGGTTTTTGCTCCCGATAATCGGAGCATGCTCGCTATCTTTCTGATAATCAGATAGGTAGAGCAAACACATCAGGAGTGCTAAATCCTGGTTCTGATCTGTGGAAATACTACAACAAGGGAGAATGAAACATGAGATTACTTTCGATTCTGCTACTGCTGTTATTAATGCCAATGCTGCTTTTTTCTTATATCGTGAAAAGTGGAGATGTGTCGAACCAGTCCTGGGGTCCCGGAACTTACTATGTGGAAGCCTCGATATCTGTAACGGCAGGCACCAGCCTGATCCTGCAACCAGGTACTATCGTGAAGTTTAATGCCTGGCACTCTTTCACTTGTTATGGTTCCCTTGTGGCCGTGAGCAGTGGGGATTCTATTGTTTTCACTTCCAAAAATGATAATACCGTCGGCGAGGTGATTGATGGCTCGGATGGCAATCCTGCCAATGCTCCCTGGGCCGGGCTTAGCTTCATCGGAACTGACGCAACCCCAAACCTGCAAAGATGCAGTATCCGGGGCTACATACCAGGCTATAATGCCATTACCTTGCAAGAGGTTCAGGGTGGTTCGATCTCTCAAAGCAGGATTACTGGAACCACCGGAAACGGAATCAGAATCGTGTCATCCAGCGTGAATATCAGCCAGAATGTGATTCACAACAACGGTGGACATGGCATCCTGATCTCACAGGATGCATCTTCTACGATAATGAATAATCTGATCCGTGATAATGGGGCTTTTGCCATAGCCGTGGAGTATGGCAATGTGCCAGCTCTTGGTACCAATACGGCGGTGCGGAATCACAACAATGCGATCAGCTATTACGCTGCAAGCATAAATGGAGATAGTCACTTCACGAGCAATCTGACCCATGTGATCTATTCGCTTACCATTGCTGCAGATGCTACGCTGGAGGTGGAGCCGGGAACAGTCTGCAAGCTGGCTTCCAGCGGTATCGATGTGTATGGCAGCCTTAGTGCCATTGGCACATCCTCGAACCGGGTAGTCTTCACTTCTTATCGGGATGATAGCTATGGTGGAGATACCAATGCCGATGGCAATGCCAGCCAACCCGCAGCCAATGACTGGGCTCGCATCACCATGAATGGAGCAAGTTCAGCGGGATATCTTGAGTATTGCGATATCCGCTATGCATTGGGGGTCTTGTTCAACGACAGTCCCAATGGCTACGTCAGAAACTGCCGGATTCTGAACTCAGGCTATGAAGGGCTGGTTTTCAATTACAAGGCCGTGGATGTGCAAAACACGGAGATTGCCTACAGTGGCAACACAGGCTTATCCTTTCGCTATATAACCGATACATCAGGTTTCAGTGTATCGGGTAACAATATCCACCACAATGGCGGATATGCCGTGGAACTATTCTCGTGCAAGATCTTCCCCCTGCCAGGCCATACCTTTACAGCCAATACCATTAATGCCATATACCTTGGTAACTGCGAGATAGAGGGCAGCCACACTTTCAATACCCAATACCGCTACCTCATCAATAGTCTCAGTATTCCGGCCACCACAAGCCTTAGTATCCCAGCCGGGAGTATTATAAAGCTCATCGGTGGCTCGATCACTGTAAACGGAAGCCTCACAGCCATCGGGACAGCCTCTCAGCCCATAGTTTTCACAGCCTTTACGGATGACACATACGGGGGAGATTGGAATGCAGATGGGGATCAAACCACGCCTGTAGCAGGTGCCTGGGACCGCATCAATTTGTCCGGAACTGCCCCACAAATGCAGTACTGCATTATCCGCTATGGCAGAGGAATCACCATCCAGACTCCCAATCCGGGATATGTGCGCAATTGCCGGATTGAACACGCAGCCGATGCAGGCATTATGCTAAGCAGTTATCCTCAGGAGATTAGCTCAAACCTGATCTCAGGCTGCAATGGCAATGGGATCAGTGTGTATTCTCTATATAGCCCCAGCCCCTATCTGATAGCAAACAACACGATTGAAGACAACAGCGGTTATGCGATGGCCTTATCAAATTCCCAAGTTTACAACACTACAGGAAACACATTCAGCGGCAATACCTACGACCTGATTTACTATTACTATTGTGAAGTGTGGGGAGATATGGTGCTGAACAATTCCCAGCCTGTGTTGATCAATCAACTCGTGGTTCCAGCAGAACAGTCTCTTACCATCGAAGCGGGGACTTGTGTGAAGCTCATCGGGGGATATATGCTGATCAATGGCTCCCTGATGGCTACTGGAACCCAGGAAAATCCTATTATTTTCACTTCCCTCAAGGATGATACTCAGGGTGGGGATTGGAATGCCGATGAAGATGCCACCACACCGGTAAATGGTGATTGGGGATATTTTTACCTCACTTCTGCCACTTCTGCGCCTCAGCTTGAATATTGCCACATCTACTATGGCGGAGGCTTGTATATCAATTCCCCCGAAAAGGGTTTTATCCGCAACTGCAAGATTTACAACAGCAACTACCAGGGGATTTTCATATATAATCATCCCCATGATATCATCGACAATGACATAGCCTATAGCAATCAATCTGGATTAGGCACTCATGGAATATATGCAAATGAAGCATACGAGATCAGTGGAAATCTGTTCTCAGAAAACAATGGCTTTGCAATGCAGTTTCACTATTCTGATGTGTATCCCCTGGAGGATAACATCTTCACAGACAATCTCCACAATGCCATCAGCTACTATGGCAGCAGCCTCAAAGGAGAGCATCTGTGGAGTGCGGATTATCCAGTGGTGGTGTCAAACCTGAATGTGGCTGCCGAAGCAGCGTTGGAGCTTGCTCCGGGTAGTATCGTGAAGATGGAAAGCAGCAATCTCAACGTCTATGGAGATCTGAAAATCCTGGGCACAGCTAGTGAACCGATATACTTCACATCCTGGAAAGATGACAGCATCGGGGGAGATCTCAATGCTGATGGGGATGACAGTCTTCCAGCCCCGGGAGATTGGGGATATGTTTACTATGTTTCCGATGCTGGCATGCCAGAAGTGACATACGCAAACTTCAGATATGGCAGGCTGGTACTGCAATCCAGTACTCCTGGGTATGTGCACAATAGCTCCTTCAGCTATTCCGGCGGTCACGGGTTGGAGCTCTACAATTCTCACCATGAAGTCCTGGATAGCGAGTTTTCTTTCAATCAACTCAGTGGCATCTTGCTTTACAATGTAGCTCCGGTTACTCCATTTGAGATGAGCGGTCTGACTATTCATGACAATGCTGAATATGCCATTTCAGCCTGGTACACCAATCTCTTCCCGCTTCAGGATATAAACATCTATGATAACCGTTACAATGCAGTGAAGGTGGCATACAGCTACCTGATGGGAGAGCACGTGATAGACAATACTCCAGCTTACGTATTCGAAGGAGTGACCATCCCTCAGGATAGCAGTCTGGAACTATTGCCAGGCACCATCCTGAAATGCCTTGCCGGAGCCCTGAACGTGCAGGGAACCCTGATCACCAATGGCACAGCAGACGAGCCCATCTATATTACCTCCTGGTACGATGATTCCATTGGCGGCGACCTCAATGCAGATGGCAATGAGACCCTTCCTGCTCCGGGAAACTGGGGAGGCATCCATTATTACTCCACAGTATCAGCTCCCCAATTTGAGTATTGCCATGTCTATTACAGCTATGGCAGCAATTTCTATCCCATCGAGGGTGCTTATGTGCGGCACTCGAAATTTGCCTATTCCAGCAACAACGGCCTTATGATTATCAATGCTGTCCTTGATGTGGAGTATAGTGAGTTTTCCCATTGCCTGCAAAACGGCTTGGTATTCCATAATGTCGTATCGGCTATACCATACCAGGTGGGTTACAATACCTTCTCTGGCAACGGTATGTATCCTCTGGCATTCAGTAACAGCAACATCTATACTCTGGCGGGCAACCAATATCTGAACAACGCACACAATGCCGTTCGTTACGAATATTGCAACGTGACAGGAGACATGTCAGTAAGCACTGGCTCCACCCTGGTGATCAATAATGTATCAGTAAATCAGGGTGCCACACTGGAGATCCAGCCTGCATCGATAATTAAACTGATGCCTGGGGGGGTGACGGTGTATGGACGTCTCCTGGCGATAGGCAATGCCAGCTCCCGCATTGTCTTTACTTCCTTCAAGGATGATGCTTTTGGGGGAGATACAAATGCAGATGGTAACCTCAGCCAGCCAGCCCCAGGGGATTGGGCAACCTTGCAGATTGCCGGATCAGGACAGGGCTCACAGCTCAAATACTGTGATTTCCTGTACTCATCAGGACTGGTATTCGCTGGAGAAAACCCTTCCACCCTCAGCCGTTCCAAAGTTCTGTACACCTACGGCAATGGCGTATCTCTGCATTCGACGAATTACATACATGACAACCACATCCGCTATAGCACTGCACATGGCGTGTATGTAGGCAATGGAGAGCCGGAATTTCGCCGGAACTACATCATGAACAATCAGGCCTATGGCGTGATGATAGCCTATGGAAATCCTGATCTGGGCAAAAACTTCGGGAATGGATTCAACTTCATCCGGCACAACGACAATGATGGCTATCAGGTCTATAACCAGACATCCAGCAACATCTATGCCCTTGGCAATTTCTGGCAGTGGGATGATACCGATACGATCGATGCCCATATCTGGGACAACGAGGAAAGTGGAAACCCCTATGTGGTGCTGTTTGGTCTCTGGAGATATCCTGGATTGGCAAAGCCGGTAGCGCAATTGGCTCACGACCTCCAGGGACTCACGATTTTCTGGGAACCTATTACCCTGGATGACAACCTGAATCCTTTTGCCTCGATGCAATACCGTATCGAGACAAGCAGCGATCCCTACGCCGCGGATGAGGATTGGACTACCCTGGTGGTCACAGAAGAAACATCACATACCCTGGAAGATGATGTGTTACCTGGAAGTGGGTTCTTCCGGGTGCTTGCAATCCCTGAATATTAGTATTATCTGAGCTCATAAGCCCAATGCCTGGATCAGGGATCAAGCTCCCTCTCCCCTTGCCGGGGTCCCCAAAGCGGAGTTTACGAAGTTTTGGGGTGGATGCGGGAGAGGGCTGGAGTGAGGGGTATATGAGACAACAAGTTATGTGATATAGCCGTCACAATGTCTTGGGGCTCACGCCACCAAGCTATGGGGTGTTGCCCCTCCAGGGCTTGGCAACTTGTCCATGCTTTGATCTTGGGTTTTGCATTGCCCCATACTCTCCTCTCTTACTTGCGTTTACATCGTGATCACCTCGAGATCACCTCGAGTACTCGAGATCATCTCGAGGTGATCACGACGTTAAGACCTGTAAATCATGTGAGTTTGTGACAATCAGGGATTGGATTCGACACGTCCCCGTGTCGACGAGGCTGAAGGCCGAATCTTTTTGAGTCCCGTCGGGACGACAGCCCAAAAAAAGAGATGGAAGCCGGAGCCTCCATCTCAAGCAATAACAGTAATGTGATTTATGGATTGTAAGGAGAGACAGTTATCGTTCCCATGTTAGAAGTGGCATTGGATGCTGGGAAATTCATAGTCATCAGTTCCGAGCGATATCCATTGCCTTCCTGCCAAACTGAGGCGCGCATATTGGTCAATCTGGTTCCGGGAGGGCCTATGACGGTGAAATTGCCATTTTCATCGGTTTCGGCATGCAGCATGGAACCTTCACCAGTGGCGCCATCCTTCATGAAATTCACCCATCCATTGGCAATCCATGTGCCGGTATTTGTCTTTAAGCGTCCGGTCAGCTTTCCACCAGGACGCATGGTAACATTGCCAAAGTCCTTGATCTGGCCAGGCTGAGGCATCGTCAAAGGCATGGAGTTTGAATACAGCACATCAGATCTGTATTGATTTGTCCGGAATTGAACTGTGATATTGGTTTGATTGTCAGGATTGGAGGTTACTACGCTGAAATATCCATCTGCATCAGTATTAATCCAGGCAGAGAATTCCATAATATCTGCCGGAGGATTCACCTGGAAGCACTGACCCGAGGCATTGGCAATAGGTGCGTTGGAACTATCCACGAGCCGTCCCATGATTGTGAAATTCTGTTCTGTGATGATGAGATCACTCACAGACAGAGATCCACCTCCCGCCGGAGTAGTGATAACCGCTGAATAATTTGAATACAAGGACCCGCTGAAAGCTCTTACCTTTGCTTGAGCGGAAGCTTTCACGGATATCGAATAATTGCCCTGTGCATCGGAATATACTCTTGTATAGCCAGCATAATTCACGCCTTGAGCCACTACTTGAGCTCCCACGACTGGGGTATTGTCCGAATACTTTACTTTGCCGGTAAGCGTGGATTGATCATCGACCACGATCGGATGGTCGAAATTCCAATAGGAGAAGTGTCCAACCTCGCCTACATAGTAATCTCCAACTTTGGTCGCCACGCCCTCTTCCATCCATTTGCCCGTAGTGTCGTCGTAATACCACATGGGGATGGTAGCGGGAGCATTGGCTTGCAGGCTCCAGGGAATGTAGCCTTTGATTTCGGCAGTTTTCCCTTCAGCAAGTTGCAGATTGGTAGCAGGATCATTGGCATCATAGAAATTGGCAGAAATAAAGCCATAGGATTCAAACATCACTTCGGTGCCATTGGTCTGAGTTCCCATAAAAGTTCCTGGGAAGGCATCCAAAGAGGATTCCTGAGTGGGATCAAAATAGCGCACCTCAGCCCGCACCACTCCTGTGAAAGCGCTACCATCAGGTTTTTTGAAAGCATTGGCTGGGATCGCCACTTCAGACATCCAGTTCTCTTGAATCACCGTTTCGGTATCAGAAGAGAAATTAGTGCTAATCCCGGCGGTGAGCATAGCGTTGTGAACAAAAGTGGTCTTACCGGCTTCAATTTTGGCGGTTTTCTGGTTTCCGATATAGCCCACTTTGGCAAAATTCACCAGCGCATTTGCCGCCGGACTGAGGCCACTGAGGATGAAATTGCCGTATTGATCGGTTGTAGTTGATTTGTTGCCTACCGATACTGTAACGTCGGCAAGACCTACCTTAGCATCGGAGTAAACGATCCCGGTCAGGATTCCGAATTGATCCACTCCGGGGATGGTGGGTTTGTCCTTGTCCTTACATGCGGTTACGGTTAGTAGGACAAGCAGGGTGAAGACAATCAGGATTGTTGATCTTAGGTTCATTCTCATCTTTCCTCCTTTCAGAAAGAGACTGGCACACTATTGGCACAAACAGGAATTCTATAGAACTCTATAAGAATTGGCTCTATTGCATGCACGTTTGAATTGCTGTCAACTGAAATCTCTATCGTGCTGTATTATCTGAGGATCAGTCTAGCTTTTTTCATGGAATAGAAGAAAAGATTTGCGTGATCTGGCTGGCTGGTTATAGTATGTAATGAAAATCATTCGCAAGGAGAATGGAAAATGAAAGCGATAGTCAAACTGAGCATCCTGCTTATAATAAGCCTCTTGGTCTTGACCGCATGTGAGACCTCACCCAATTTCACTGAACCTGAAATCATGCAATCGATAATGAATATCAAAAGCGTAAATATAAATCAATCTTCTGAATACCCTCTTTGGGCCGGACAAAACATTGATGCCGGCAATCTTTATGTGAGCAATGACGCTCAAAACCTCTATGTAAGCTATGTAACAGAAAACGGCTGGAAGCTGAAAGCCACCCACATGCATGTGGCCACCAGCCTTGCCGGTATTCCAAAAAACAAACAGGGTGTCCCTGTACCTGGTAAATTTGCTTTTTCATCCTCCCACAATCCCTACATCACCGAATACACATACCAAATTCCACTCTCAAGCCTGGGCTTGAGCTTTGGTCAAAACATCGTAGTAGCCGCTCATGCTGAAGTGCTGAAAGAACGGCCCGATGGCTCCTATCAACAGGAAACTGCCTTTGGTGGAAATGTTGCCGGCCCAGGTAACCGTTGGTGGTACTATGCCACATACACCATTGTGCAACCTCAATCAGATGACGACCCAGTATTCAATACCGAAACGGCGATGCTGAGAATGAATGATGTCCCCAATGATTTCTCCTACCGTTGGGGAACCCATCCCTGGTTTTCCTATGTGAAGCACGCTCCCAGCACTCAGCCACAAACCTTCTACTTCTATGCCGGTCAACACTATCGCGTGGGCGAAGCACAAGTATGGAAAGATGCAAGTTTTCTGTATGTGCAGATCGACCTGGATAATCCCTACGAAATGACCGAAAGCCACCTGAACGTGCAATTGCATGGCTATAGTGGTAATCCCTCCTTCGGGTTATTCCCCTACAAAGCCAATCACACTCCCAAGGTGTCAACCTACCAATACAAGGTTCCATTCAAATCCGAATGGGTTGGACAGAATCTATCGATTGCCCTGCACGGTGTAGTCGGTCCTTTCTAACAGACGACCAAATACCACAAAGCCGCATCACACGATGCGGCTTTTATTTATATCAATGAATCCTGTTTATCAGTGGATGGGGACATTCATAGGGCTATTGCCCATGATATTGCCGATGTAATCTGTAGTATCGGCAGGAACTGCTTTCTTGCCTGCCAGATCGGTAGCTGTATTGGTCTTGGGTATGGTCTCGCTCAGCATCCGCATCTTGAGCCGCAGGCTATCAGGTTTTTGCTCCATTGCTTCGGCAACAGGGGTCTCCACTTTGGTGCTATCTGCTTCTTTGGCAAAGAAATTGGGGGTTTTCAGCCAGCCCTGGCGATAGGAATGCAGAAGGATTCCGCCCAGAATGGCGACAAAGATCATGATGCCGATCATCCAGAGGAAGTTTGTAGATAGCATGATCTTCTTTTCCTTCACCAAGCGCTGCGGGATGAATTCTTTCTTGGTATTCTCCGGCATCATTACTTTCAGCTCTGCCATTACCGCATTCACATCAGCCTCAAGATAACGGGCATAATTGAAAACAATGGCTTTTACCACGCCATAAGGACCGATCTCAAAGAGGCGATTGGTCTCCAGGAGCCGGATATGTTCTTCCCGAATGCGGATGTCGTCCCAGATTCGCTGGTAATCAATCCCCAAAGCTTCCCGCCGCGAGAGCAGGTATTTGCCTAGATCTTCCACTTATAAACCCCGGAAAAGACTATATCCACTATTCCAGACAGCAGGTATGCACCTGTGCCCTCAAGAACTTCGATTTCTACTCTGCCACCTGGCATATTCACAACTACCGGAGAGCTTAACAAACCCTGGCGGATGCCGCTGCAAACCGATGCCACCGCACCAGTTCCACATGCCAAAGTAGCACCGCAAGCGTTTTCCCAGATCTTCATCTGAATCTCCTGAGCAGCCATCCTGCGGGCAAAATGCACGTTCACCGTAGTGGGAAAATCCTTGTGATGCTCCAACATGCTACCATGTTTCAGATGCGGATCATCGTCCAAATGATCCCGATACACCACATAGTGCAAGTTTCCCACATCCACCAGATCACCACAAAAACCAGCCACACACATAGTCTCTGTGAGGATCCTGGGGGTACCAAGATTTACAGAGACATGCTGCGTTTCAGGATCGCAAGTGGCGCGCTTCAATCCAGAATCTGTATTGATGGTCAGGCTCTTACGTCCCGTGGCCTGGCTGGCGAGTAAAGACACGCAGCGCAGAGCGCTCCCGCACATGGCAGCCCGGGAACCATCAGAATTGTATATTGTCATTTGCGCATCGGCACCTTCGCCAGGCTCAAGAATCACCAAGCCATCTGCACCCACGCCGAAATGCCTGGAGCATAGCTTTTCCGCCAGATGGCACATGGCCAGGGAGGGTACGGGGGATTCATATCCATTCAGGATCACAAAGTCATTGCCCTGGGCCTGCATCTTGATAAAGGGAATCAGCATAGGATATCCGCAATTACTTCCTGAATGCTGAATACACCCTGGCGTCCGGCAATCCATTTTGCTGCCACCAGAGCACCGGAGGCAAATGTACTGCGGGAACGCACCTTATGGATGAGCTCGATGGTATCAGCTTCACTATCAAAACCTACGCCGTGAGTTCCGGGCACGCTTCCACCCCTGATGCTGGCAAAATGCAGCTCTTCAGGCTCAGGTTTACGATCCAGCCGATCCCACACCACAGTTTTCTTGCGGGTGCTGTTAGCCAGGATCAGTTTTGCCAGTTCGATAGCGGTACCGGAAGGGCTGTCAGCCTTTTGGGCATGATGCATTTCATAGCCGTAAATATCATATTCATCAAAGTGGTCAGCGATCTCAACTGCCGCTTCCAGGATGCGGGAAAAGAGGTTCATCCCCAGCGAGAAATTGGCCCCGTAAATCATACCAATCCCGGCTTTGCGGGCTGCTTCCAGGATCTCTTGTTTGGCATCACCCCATCCGGTGGTACCCACTACGATGTTTTTATTCAGACTGATCAGAGTTTTCAGGTTTTGCACGACGGCCGAGGGATGGCTGAAATCTATGCAGACATCCGCCTCAGCAACCGCTGCTGCTGTGATATCACGATGTGCGCCTTCGGCCAGGGGATCGATGATGCTGACTACCTCGCAAGCCTTCTGAGGGCTCATTTGCGCCAGCATCCTGCCCATTTTGCCATAGCCCACCAGACAGATCCGGATCATCCTAAAAGCCCTCGGAATAGGTGCGGATCACTTCTTCCACAAAATCCGTACCCTGACGAAGTTGATCAATTTCTATGCACTCATCCACGGTATGCACCTTGTCCATTCCCGTGCCAGTGATGATCGTTGGAATGCCAAATTCATTGAGGATATTGGCATCGCTGCCACCACCACCTTTGCCCGTGGTAAAAGGTATATCAAGCTTGCGCAGGGCTGTTTGGGCACAACGCACCACGTCAGCCGAATCCTGGATGCTGAAAGCTGCATATTCTTGTTTGCAGTTGAATTCTGCTCTGGCCTGGGCATGTTCTGCCTGATAGCGGGCAATAGTGGTATCAATCGCTTTTTTCATATCACCGCTGACCCGTTCCAATTTCTGAGGATTGTGGCTGCGGGCTTCGCCTTTGATGGTGACGGTATTGGGTACGATATTGGTGGAATTGCCACCATTGATAACGCCCACATTGCATGTGGTCTCAAAATCGATGCGTCCCATCGGCATGGCAGCGATCGCTTCAGCAGCGATGCGAATGGCGTTGAGCCCTTTTTCCGGCTCTACTCCAGCGTGAGCCTCTTTGCCAAAGAACGTGACGGCACAGGTTAATTGAGATGGAGCACCAGTGACCAATTCGCCAACTCTGTGTGTATCCAGGGCATAGCCAAAGGCGGATTTGAGCTTGGTTTTATCAAAACCCTTTGCTCCCAATAAGCCAATTTCTTCGGACACAGTAAAGAGAATCTCGATCGGAGCATGGTCTTTCATCCGCTGTTTGATCCTTCTCAGGGCGATCATAATCTCAGCGATGCCCGATTTGTCGTCCCCACCCAGGACTGTCGTGCCATCCGAGACGATCTTATCGCCTTTGATCCTGGCTTTGATGCCTTTTCCGGGCGTAACTGTATCTACATGGGCGCAGAAAAGAATCGGGGGTTTGTTGATTCTGCCTGGGATGTAGGCATAGAGGTTTCCGGCATTTCCTCCGGTTTTGCGGTTGCAGTCGTCTTCGTGAACATCTGCCCCCAAATCTTCCAGATCCAATTTCAAGGCATCGATCATGCCCCGCTCATTACCGGATTCACTGTCAATGGCAACCAAGCGTAAGAAATAGCTTATTACGTCATCTTGCATCGGATCCCCCTTGGGATTGATATACTTTGTCACAAGATATCGCACTGTGTTTTTTTTGTCAATTCTATTATGCTAGTGGGGCATTTTTGATATCCTGGTTTATCGCAACTGAAGGCTTACCACATGTATTACCCTGTTTATTACTAAGTGTTTAAATGAAATCGTATAGCTAAGTGCTTTTCTTGCAATAAGTTTAATTGTTTTTCTGACTTAGAATGTCAACTCAAATCAGGAAACTCCATTTTTTCTTCCTTATTCCAGAGCGTTGATCAAGCCTTTATCTACCCTTAATCAAGCCTTAATTATTAAGACTTGATTAAGGCTTGATTAAGAGTAGATAAAGAGTAAGAAAGAGGAGAGAAACCCTTTCCCAGGGGTTGAAGGTGCTGTGGAGGTGCTGAGGGTGACACTGAGGGTGACACAACATTGCCAAGATGCATGAGTCAGATAGACAGAGAATAAACTTTAAAATATGCAATATAGTGAGATGCGCCTCTTGCTACAACTCTCTCCCACAAGGGAAGAGGGAGGATCTCACCTCTCTAAAGAAGTTTCACTTGACTGATTATGCCTCATCTTAGGACATTAATCCTGCACCCAGTTATTATATGCTAAAAATAGCGGATGTTTCTTAATGATTTGTGGTGTTAACTAATCATGCGACAGTGATATAGATATTAAGGAAATGAAACATATGATTACCATCAATGGTCACAAGAAGCCCTGGCAAGAGGGGATGACGGTACAGGATGCGCTGAACTTAATGAATTACACTTTCAAAATGCTGGTGGTGAAGATCGATGACAATCTGGTCCACAAAAAGGATTACGCTAGCACCACCATTCCCGATGGAGCAGACGTGAAAGTGATCCACCTGATCAGCGGAGGCTGAGGATTTTGTGCAGTTGCAGGCTCAGCCGGGCTGGGGCTGCATCAGCAAGCATCCATTGCGCCAGAGTTTCCGCCGGAAGCACAGAAGTAACAGGTGAGAAGTGAATGATCCGGCCTTCCAGCTTGTGCTCCTTGATGAAATCCAGAGCGAAGCGGTAGTCTTCATGGCTGGTGAGCACAAACTTCAGTTCATCCTGTTCACTTAGCTGTTTCAGGTTCCATTTCATGAAGCTATCACCACAGCCGCTGCCGGGAGTTTTTACATCAAGGATCTTGACCACTGCCTGAGGTACATCTTCGATCCAAAGGGAACCATTGGTTTCCAGCAGCACAGTATAATCCCGCTGTAGCAGAGCCTCCATCAGAGCTATGGATTCTTCCTGCCAGAGGGGTTCGCCTCCAGTCAGTTCCACCAGGCGCGCCGGAAACTCAGAGATGGTTTGCAGGATGGATTCAATACTCATCATAGTTCCCGGGGCGTAGGAATACTGGGTGTCACAATAGCTGCAGCGCAGGTTACAACCGCTCAGGCGGATGAAAATGCAGGGTTTTCCGCTATAGCTGGATTCACCCTGGAGGCTGTAGAAGATCTCGCAGATTTCTATCATCATGATTTGTGCTCAAAAATCAAAATCAAAATGGCAGATACGGGAAGTCTTTGTGGTAGCCCAAGGCAGCATCGATGGATTCATTGATCTCCATCGGATCACCAATCACGAACTTCTCCTTGTTGCCAGTACGGAAAAAGGAATAGTCACCTTCCTTCACATCGAATAGTTCGAAGTATTCACTTTCGCCATAGCGGGGAATGCCGTCCACGACCAGGAGTTTGATATGGGCGGGTTCCAGAGCGAGGAGATTCTCAAAGGGATCGCTCTCGATGGCGTCGGTTAAGAGTAAGTTTTGTGTATTTTCAGGATTTAGACTGCCATATACAGGAGGTAGATACAGAGCTTTCACGGCATTTTGGGTAACCATGCGATACAGCTCCCGGATTGGGATATGGGGAAAATGCTCCCGGATCAGGGTGAATTCTCCGATCAGGTTTGTAGCTCCGCTCATGGTGGAATCAGTCCCTATCACCACATTGGCATGGCACCTGAGGGCTGCATCGATCTTGAGGGTCTCGCCGATCAGGAAGAAGTTTGAGGTAGGACACCAGCAGATGCTGGCTTTTACCATGGCGATCTGCATGATCTCATAATCCTTGAAGGCGATGCCGTGGATCATCAGTGTATTGGGCTGCAGGAGGTTCCACTTGTCGAGTTCGTTGAATTCCACTCGCGTAATCTTATCGGTTCCTTCGCCCAGATGGATGATGAAAGGCATTTTTCCAGCGCTCTGGCGCATTTCCTCTTCGGGAGTCTCACCGCCCCACCAGTTTCCCAGTGTGATCGAATGACATTGCCGATAGTTGTTTGGCACCTTGATAGGCATGGCGTCATAATAATCCTGGGTTTGCAGGGGAGCGTGGTCATGCACGATGCCACACCCTGAAAACAGGCTCTTGTAAGCACCCAATTTGGCCAGATCCAGCGCTGGAGGTTCATGCAGCCTGAAGGAGCCATCATTGATCCAATACTTGTTCCGCTCCTGGAAACTGAAGCTATTCTTCATGTCTTCCACCCAGATATGGGAGTTTGGATAAGGCCGCTTGTCTCCGGCTTTGGGCACCCAATTACCAATCAGATGGTCATGGGAATTGATCAACGGACAGTAGGCGATGCTGTGAGGAATCTCCATTACTCCAGCATCACTCTGCCCCAGCGTCAGCACCACATTTTCCCGAACCTCGTCCGGAGTGATGACGCCGATCTCAGCAGAGATTTTCATGCTCTTACTTCTTTTATCTTTTTTACCAGCTTTGGTACTATCTCAAACAGGTCTCCTACCACACCCAGATCAGCTACTTTGAAGATAGGTGCATCAGGGTCTTTATTGATGGCAACGATATAATCCGCGGAGCTCATGCCAGCCAGGTGCTGGATCGCACCGGAGATGCCTGCGGCGATGTAGATGCTGGGTTTCACTGTCTTGCCAGTTTGCCCCACTTGATGGGAGTAGGCAATCCACTCTGCATCCACAGCGGCGCGGGAGGCACCCACGGCTCCATCCAGAGCCTCTGCCAGTTCTTCGATCAGGGTGAAGTTTTTGGCATCCTTGATGCCTCTTCCGCCTGATACGATGACGTTGGCTTCGGTGATGTTGATCAGATTGGTCTTTTCTTTCTCAAAACCTATGTATTGGGTTACATCTTCTTCCAGTTCAAAATGGTATTCTTCCCTGATCACGGTTCCACTGCGGGAGTCGTCACGAGGGATGGGGTTCATTACTTTATGGCGGACTGTGGCCATTTGAGGACGGTGATTGGCGGTGATGATGGTGGCCATGATGTTGCCACCAAAAGCAGGACGGGTCTGCAGGAGGTTTCCTGTTTCGGAATCATACTCCAGGCCGGTGCAGTCTGCTGTGAGGCCGGTATGCAGCTTGATGGCTACCCGGGGGATGAAGCTGCGGCCGATCACAGTGGCTCCGGCAAGAATGATGGCGGGATGGTACTTCTCTGCCAGTTTGCTGAGCGCTTCGGTATAGCGTTCGTCCCGGAAATGCTTTAAGGCTGGATCGTCAATCTGGATCACCTGATCGGCACCATAGGCGATAAGTTCTTCGGCCATGCCATTCAGTTCACTTCCCAAAAGGATAGCTGAGAGTTCACAACCCATCTGGTCGGCAAGATCGCGGCCTTTGCCCAGGAGCTCGAACGAGACTCCGGCGATCTGCCCTTCCCGCTGCTCGGCAAAGACCCAGATGCCCTGGTAATCATCTTTGTTCACGCTTACGGAGGTTTTCTTGCGGATCAGGATGGCATCAAAGGGACAAGCCTGCACACAGGCTCCGCAGAGGGTGCATTTATCGGGATTTATTTCTGCCAGTTTGGCTTCGATGGTAATGGCTTCATAGGCACAGGCCCTGATACAGGCACCGCATCCAATACATTTCTCAGTAATTACTTCGATCATATCTGTCTCCTGAATTTACCTAAATCTACCTGAGTATCTTGTCAAGCTTAAAAAAGCCATGTGATCCTCTATTGTGTGATACAAAAAAAAGCGGGAGTATACTCCCGCCTGAACTTGATTCATTTACCAAATCTTATTCGCTGATCGGCTCAACGCTGATGTATTTTCTGCCTTCGGCTTTGGTAGTGAATTTCACATAACCATCAATCAAACTGAAGATGGTAAAATCTCTGCCGATACCGACATTGGCGCCGGCATGAAACTTGGTACCTTTCTGGCGCACGATGATGTTTCCGGCGGTAACAAATTCACTGCCATACTTCTTTACACCGCGGTATTTGGGATTGCTATCACGTCCGTTACGACTACTTCCAACACCTTTTTTATGTGCCATTGTGTCCTTCCTTACGCCCGAATCTCGGTGACTTTGATATTGGTGTATTGCTCACGGTAACCCTTTTTCACCCGATAGCCTTTGCGGCGTTTGTGATGATAGATTACCTTTTTCTTGCCTTTGCCGTGTTCGATTACTTCTGCAACGATTGCGGCGCCTTCGACTACGGGAGTGCCCACTACGATCTCTTCATCCTTACGGACCAGGAGGACGCGGTCAAACTCTACTGCCTGACCAGGCTCTGCCGTATTCAGCAAGGGAACGCGAAGTACTGCGTTTTTCTCAGCCCTAAACTGAAATCCTTTGATATCTACGATGGCGTACATCATTTCTCCTTAAGATTATATCTTGAATAGACACAAGATTTTGATCCCGAATATCTGTCAAGGACAAAAAGTCAGGAGGTCGAGATAGTGGAAGCGGCTTGCAGCCGCTTGAACTAAAGCAATATTATACGAATGACCAAACAGCATCAATCAACCTGAGGAAAAAAAGAACCCCGGGCAAAGCACCCAGGGCTCACTGATCAATAGGGCTATTACTTAGTTCACTTTGTAGGTTTTGTCGCCTTTCTCAAAGAAGGCAATGATCTGCTTTGCCGCAGCCACACCGGCATTGGTATTGGCTTCTTCGGTCTGAGCGCCCATTTTCTTGGGTGTGCAATAGATGCGATCGGCAAATTGTTCATTGATTACGGCCAGATTGTCCGGAGCCACATCGCTTACATAGCGGAAGCCTTTCTTCTCGGCAAATGCCTTGAGTAAAGCGTCTTCATCGATCACTTCCTTGCGGGCGGTATTCACGATGGTGGCACCTTCCGGCAGCAGGGAGAGCAAGCTCCAATTGATTGATTTCTTAGTCTCGGCATTGGCGGGAATGTGGAGGGATACATAGTCACCTGTTTTGAAGATGTCTTCCACCTTGGCCAGCGGTTTCACCCCGTCTTTGCTCATGATTTCATTGGTGAGGTAAGGATCATAGGCATAGACTTCCATGCCGATTCCCCTGGCCATTTTGGCCACATAACGGGCTACAAAGCCATAACCATAGAGCACCATCTTCTTGCCGGACAGCTCACTGCCGCTTTTACCATTGAATTTTCCCCGGGCCATGTAGATCATCATTCCGATGGCAAGTTCCGCCACGGCATTGGAGTTTTGCCCCGGAGTGTTCATCACAATCACGTTGTGAGCAGTGGCTGCCTTGAGATCCACATTGTCATATCCGGCTCCAGCCCGAACCACGAGCTTGAGCTTTTTTGCAGCTTCCAATACGGCTTCATCAACAATATCACTACGGATGATGATGGCATCGGCATCAGCCGCAGCCGCATGAAAATCCTTCACATCAGTGTAGGATTCCAAAAAGCTGTAGTCGTATTTTGCGGCTTCAAGCTCCGCCTTGATCTTGGCGGCCGCTTCTTTGGCAAATGGTTTTTCTGTGGCAATCAGTACTTTGGGCATATCTCGCCTCCCTGTGTTATTTTTAAATCACTTAAATACAGTATAAGTAGCATATCGGTAAAAGCAAAGGTATTCCTGAGACATCGGTGATCTGCTGATTATTCTCTCCTGCGAACTGCGTTCGCAACGGCAAGCGGAAGCTTGCCGTCCCTGATCCTATGCTCAATGCCTCCATAGGTGTGGAGCTTCTGCATCCCACAGCACCTTGACTCCCGGTGTCCCTTGACTCCATGGATGGGTAGCCTCTGCTTTCCATATGGGTTTCATCGCACCCAACTCCAGGGATGGGAAGCTTCTGCTTCCCATATGGGTTTTAACGCACCCGCCTCCAGGGGTGGGAAGCTTCTGCTTCCCACAGCACCGGCAGGTGCTCCACAGCCCAATATGGGCTCTATATCATACCTCATAGTCGTGATAGTAGCTATCTTTCCACTGCGAGTGATGACTAACCAACCCCGCCTTTACGGGGTTGTTCAGAATGTATTCCACGACACGGCAATAGTCATCATAGTTGCGGATATTACGGTCAAAGTACACATGATCCCACACTTGTCCCTGCGTTCCTCTCATTTTGTTGATCTGCATACCTGTAAACCCTTTTATCCTTTGCATTATCTTGCTGATCTGGAAACGTTTTCCATCGGCATTGTTCAGAGCACGGATGAGAATATGCACATGATTTGACATGATACAATAGGCATGCAATTCGTAGAATCGGTCACTGCCATGCAGCAGACTCCCAGTAATAATCTTGGAGATATCTGGATCATTCAGGGAAAAATCCGGGGCCGGAATGCTGCCAAGCTCGGAATCTTTCTCCAGATACTTCAGGTAGTATCCATCTGGTTCACCATTGTGCTCTTTCAGATGACTTCTGATTTCAGCCGGAACCGTGAATGCCAACCGCCAGGTAATAAACGTGATGCTGCTTTTCTCCTGTTTATGCGGCAGAAGATTGCGATGATTTTCTACAATGTAGTCAGCTTCGCTCACAAGATCATCCCTGTTGGTTTATACGTGATACTGCGAACTGCGTTCGCCACGGCAAGCGGAAGCTTGCCGTCCCTGACCTCAGTGTTCCCCAACGCCAGGGGTGGGAAGCTTTTGCTTCCCACAGCACCGGCAGGTGCTCCACCTGGGAGCAGTGGGTTGTATGGTTCACACTTTCTCAATATTCGAAACACAGCCCTACGGAGGCTCCAAACAAGGTGTCAGAGCGTTTAAATGATTCGACATTGCTATCCCCTGTAGCATCAAACTCCTTGGCAACGTGTACCCCCCTGGCTTTGGCATGAATGGCAAGCTGAGGGATGGGGCGGTATTCAATCAAGAGGTTGAAAGGCAGAGCCAGAGTTTTGAATTTCCCTTCGTAACGATAACTCCAATTATGACTGACATAGCCGTAGTAGTAAATAGGAATTAGCGTGCTTTTCCGATATTTATCTGTAGTGTGCTCAATGCCTAAATCGGGTATCAGAGTGATTTTGTTGGATATCGGGATGCAGTAACTTGCGGATAGATCAAAAACTTTGGGTCTTGAGTCTAAGTCTGTCCCTTGGATATCAAAAAGCGCATATTCAACAGCATTCCGCATTGTAACGATATTGTACACATCATCTTTACCTGAGCTATAGCTAAACTGACATTCCATTTTAGGCATAGGTTTGATGCAGAGCAGACCTTTGAAGCTATATTTATAATCGCTATACTCAAGCCCTTTGTATGCTGCATTACCATGATAGGTTACCGAGACGTCCCGTCTATCTAGGCTCGAGTATGCTTCTATTCTGCTTAACCTCAGATAGAATGAACCAGCATCAAAATCCTTTAACAGAGCCTGCGGTATTCCATTATGCATGTAACCATGGGTAAAATTTGCTGATTTCCTGTTGCTAAACTCTGCCGAAAATGATAGACCCCATCCATCATTAGTTGAAGCGTATGTATACATTGATTCTTTTTCATAAAGATATGAATTCATGTTGTACGAACCAGGCGGTTCCTGATGTACAAAATCCCGTACATATTTGTATTCATTAGATGTGCTTCCCCCAGTATTAACACTCAAGCTATTGTGAATGCCCCAGAGGGAGAACCTCTTATTCAATCCAATGTAAAACTGCCTGTAATCACTATCAAGTACTACATTGTATGCTCCCTTCAGATTTAAAATGTACAAGGGGAGTTGCATCTCCATGCCAATGATGTAATTATCAGTAAACTTGCTGCCCCCATGTATCTGATTGTCAAACATAGCCTTCAGATATAGCTGCCGGTATTTTGCCGCTACGTAGTTCTCTGAATAGGCCAGGTTGTTACTGCCCTTTTCATACAGATCGTAGGCCATGGAATCTTTGTGATTGATAAACAGCGAACTATATTCCACTTTAGAGCCGTAAAGCATCCTGATCCTGTGCGTTTGCTTTTCCTGAGCCAGCGGGACATAGGGGCTAGCAGGCAGGGGCTGGATGGGATCAATGAGCGGGGGTTTGGAATCAGGAAGCAATGCCAATTGCTGCGGCGCCACTTCCTGAGTCACAATTGGAGCAGGGGATTGTGTAGTTTGTGCAGAAGGATTGACTGGAGTCACCGGCTGCTGCATCTGCACTGGAGGAGTTTGAGGCTGCGCAACAGGAGCAGGTGGAGTCTGTTGTTGAGTAACAGGAGGCGGGCTTGGCACTACCACCGGCTCAGGTGTTTGCATTATCTGTGGAGGGGTTTCCTGGAGCACCGGAGCCTGTGGAATTGGGGTCAGAACTGAGGGAGCCACCGGTTTTGGCGCTTGAAAATAGAACTCATCCCCATATCGGGATTTCCAGTCCGGGCGTTGGTTGCTGTTCAAGCTGTTTACTTCACGATAGACGTTGCGGGCAATGGCGGTAAGTTCCAATCCCGGAGTCAGAATCTTCTCGCTCAGGATGCGGGTGAAATCGCTGTTTTTACCGATCCCGTCCTCTGCCACGTTATTGGCATCGGTGGCATAGATCACAAAAAAATCCTTGTTCTCGCTGGAAGGGGGTTGAGCCAAACCCCGGGCGGCCGATTTGTAAGCCGTGAAAGGGTTGTCCCGACAGGCGTCCAATACGATGATCTGCATTTTGGCACGCTCCAGGCGTTTCATTACGTCACTGGAAAGTGCAATACTGCGGCGTCGGGCTGAGGTGATATCGATGAAATCCTCACCCACGGGCAGGAGATAGTTTTCTCCCTCGATCTGGATGCCATGACCGCTGTAATAAAAGAAAATCTCATCATTGGAATTGATCCCCTGAGCAAAGTCGATGATGGCACGTTCAAATTCCACCACGTTGACATTGGTCTTCAGAGTGGCGTTGAAGCCTACGTTTTGCAGAGTCTGGTACATCAATGTGGCATCATTCACCGGATTCCTAAGCGGTTTGTCGGAATATGCGGCATTGCCGATGATCAGTGCCCTGCGAGCTGCGAAGACTGGGCTGATACATATTAACAGGATCAGGATACCCAGGATCGCTTTTCTATTCACTTTTTCCTCCTTAATCTCCCAGTGAAATTCCCAGTCCCCGGGCGGTACGGATCAGATTGCCCTGGGGATTTACAAGGTTGTATGCTTTGATGGCTTCGCTGATGGGTACAGCCACAATATCGGGATGACGGTAGGCCACCATGTGCCCCCATTTCTCCTGCAAGACCAGTTCAAAGGCTTTCACGCCAAACATGGAAGCCAGGATGCGATCGAAGGCATTGGGAGTGCCGCCACGTTGCAGATGCCCCAGGATGGTCTCGCGGATTTCGATGGTGCAGCCAGCATCCTTGAGCTCCTGAGAGAGCCTCAAGCCAGCTCCGCCCAGGCGGATTTTCATGGCTCCGGGAGTATCATTTTCACTGTAAGCCATATCCCCGGCAATGGGCATAGCGCCTTCAGCGATGACGATATTGGCAAAGCCGCGGCCATTGTCGATGCGTTGATTGATGGCTTCCATCACTTTATTGATGTCGTAAGGAATCTCCGGAATCAGGCATACTTCCGCCCCTCCGGCAATGGCAGCATGAAGGGCAATCCAGCCTGCATAGCGTCCCATCACTTCCAGAATCAGGACGCGATGATGGCTGGCGGCAGTGGTAACCAGCTTGTCCACAGCATCGGTGGCTACATCCACAGCGGTCTGGAACCCGAAGGTGAAGTCTGTATCCGAGAGGTCATTGTCGATGGTTTTGGGCACCCCGATCACGGGGCAGCCGAGTTCATACAGGGCTTGGGAGATGCGCTGAGAACCGTCTCCGCCGATATTGATCACGGCTTCGATATTTTGGTAGCGCAGGCGGTCCATGAAGTCCTGGGAGCGATCCACGGTAGTCCAGGTGCCATTGGCTTGTTTCACAGGCCAGGCGAAGGGACCACCTTTGTTTGTGGTGCCGATGATGGTGCCGCCCATTACATGGATGCCAGATACTTTTTCCGGAGTAAGTTCCACCAGATGCATGGGGTCGCGCAGGATCCCATCAAAAGCGTCAATAGAACCCAAAATCTCCCAATTATGTTCATGCGAGGCGCGTTTTACGATGGCCCGGATCACGGCATTCAAGCCCGGGCAATCGCCTCCACCGGTGGCAATGAGCAGTCTTTTCTTCATCTATCCCTCTTTTCATCCTAATGAGTGTAGATTGGGAGTAGATATGTTTGCTGTCAAGGAATTAGTTCTACTTGTTTCCTGCCCAGGCGCTTGTAATCTCTGAGGCTGATCAGGGATGCAGTGGCCAAAAATCCTGCCGCTACTATAAATACGGAAGTAAGTCCCACCAGCTTGAGCAACGCAAATCCCAATACCGGTGCGATCATGCCACGGATTCCGGTCATGGTGACATGTACGCTTTGATACATGGATGCGTCGTCCTTGCCGGCAAAGAAGATGGAGGACATATTCCACGCCACATTGATGCCGGCCATGGCCACACCAAAGATGGTATAGGCGATAAATACGATCACGACAGCGACCACAGGCTCGCCTGCCCATAGGGAGGAGATCACAAACAGAATCGGGAATACCATCAGAAGCGCAAAGCTGGCGCTGATAAAGCGGAAAGGGTGCATACGATCGTGCAATTTTCCGATCATAGGGGAAAGCAGCAGCAGTCCGATCTGGGAAAGCACACCTTTGGCGAGGAAATTGTTTGTATAGCTCAGATTGAGTTTGTCCACCATATAGATAGGGATGATTGGTTGCATCATGATAAACCCCATCCCGTAGATCGAGAAGCTGCGCTCAAAAGCGGCAAAGGCTTTATTTTCCTTGAGCAGATGCAGGCTGCGGTGGATGGGATCGAGCAGGATCTTGCGCCAATCCAGCTTTTCCTTCACACATTCGCTGCCCGAGAGGGGTTCCTGAATGCGGATCAGCGAGAGGATGGCAGAACTGATGAATCCGGCAAAGCCTGTGGCCACCAGGATCCAGCGAAAACTCTGCTCATGAATATCCAGCAACCTTCCAGCAAAAAACGTGACACTCACCGAGACCAGCATGCCCAGACTGATGGTATAGCCATAGATCTTGGCGCGCCGGCTTTGATGGATGTTCTTCTGGTAGATGCTGTTCTGAGCGGGGATCAGCAGGGAATTGGCAGAATAGAGCAGAGTTAAGAGCAGCAGATATTCATTCATCGTACCCAGCCAGACTGCATAGATCAGCGTGAGCCGGCCAAAGATACCTGCGAACAGGAAGTAGCGGGATTTGTGGCAGGATTTTTCAAAGATTCGTCCCAACCAGATCGAGCAGAAATTTGAGATCGGCCAGATCATCGTCATCAGCATCAATTGCCAATCCAGGGCGTGCAAAGCCTTGCGGGCGATAATGTCCTGCGTTTGGCTCAGGCTTTGTACCATGCCATTGAAGAGGGCGGCAATCAGTAGAAAGCTGGCGGTTTGACGTTCGACGGGGCTAAAGCTTTTGAATCTCATATTTATCTGCGCTCATATCAAGAACAGAGTCAAGGATTTGATCGGCATAATTCTGTCAAGGACAGCCAAATACAAAATCTCCGGCAGTTCGAAAGCCTCCAGAGCAGCTAAAATACAGAGAATCTGAGTTTTCGCTTGACATAAATACTAAGCTCATATTTTTGAGTACCTTATTGGTTTAGAACTGAAATAACTCAGATAAAATCCATGAATCTTAACAAGGAGTATCAAATGACAAAAGCCGATCTGGTAAAAGTAATTTCGGAAAATACCGGGATTATTCGCAAAGACGTAGCAGTAGTAGTAGATTCCCTCTTCCAGGGCATCAAAGACATCCTCGCTGAAGGGAACCACATCGAAATCCGTGGCTTTGGCACATTCCGCCTCAAAACCCGCAAACCCCGCGTTGGCCGCAATCCCAAAACCGATGAGAAAGTTCCAGTTCCCGAACGCACAGTTCCCACCTTCAAATTTTCACGCGAGTTCAAGACCAGCGTTGTAGATCTGAAGATCAAAAAGTAGGAACCCATTATGCCGTGTGGAAAGAAGAGAAAACGCCATAAAATTGCTACTCACAAGCGGAAAAAACGCCTGCGCAAGAATCGTCATAAAAAGAATAAATAGTTGATGTGAGCCACCTGGAAACGGGTGGCTTTTTTCTTATACCATTGAGGAGTTATAGTGCGCTGACGGGATAGCAGGGGCATAGGCACGGTTTCCACATAGTACATACCGGGCGGAGAAATCCCGGCTTCGCTCCTGTTGCAATTACGCTATCAATACGCACCCAATACGCACCCTGTCCGTATTGATAGCGCAGTGGTAGTGCAGGTCAGGTTACAAAAGCGAGATCAAGGCTTGAATGGCGTTCAAGTCGCATTTGAGCAGAGGCTTGCCGGGCTTCACAAAAGCTGGATATTCAAACTCCTGATTCAGCAGACTCTGCACTTTGACCGAGGCATATTGGATGGGATTCTGAAATGGGGCAAATCTGCCATAACGGATGTCGTTGATATTGCCCCAGCCCGGGCGCAGGAATTTATCCCTTGCTCTCTGAACCAATGGAGGAGTATCGAATACCGGGATTTGCATGGGGAAATACAAGGTTTGATAGCTATGCCAGAGATTGCGTTTGTGTTTGTAGGACAAGGGAATCCCCGTCCAGAAATCCACAAGTTCATGATCCCACAGCGGCAAGCGCCAGGAAAAATCCCAAAACTCATAGGCACGCACAGAATTGATGATGAATTTCGCTTGCCGTTCCCGATGATCCCAATGGTCAAAGAGGCTGGCTGCTTCGGTGTTGCTGAGTTGGTCAGGAGAGCTCAGGATGGAATCTATGCGCTGGAAATATCCCTCCTGATACTGGTAGCTGGGATCTTTCCAGAGGCTGTAATGCCTTCTGATGATGGCTTCGTAGAGCTGGGCTTGGGAGATTTCGGGGCTTCTAAAAAAGGATTCAGGTAAATGGCTGCCTTCCAGAAAATCCGCTGAATGCCCGGGGACAAAAACGGCGTCTGCAGGGATCATGCGCTTTTCTTTCATGATCTTCACGCTGAGCCAATCCTGGATATGAGCGCTGGAAACCGCATTGCAGGCCAGAGCATAGTATTTCTTGCGGTCTAAAGATTGATAGGCTGCATGCCAGAGCTTGCGATTGTGGGGAGTAAAGATCCAGCGCAAACCCAAGGCCTGAGCCACCCGGCGTGAGATTTCAGACTCGGGATTGCCGGTAGCCCCATAGGTGAAGCAGATGATGCTGGGGTAGCCGATGCGTTTCAGCAGCCAGGCGACCAACCTTGAATCATAGCCTCCGCTGAGCGGAACCACAGCCGTCCTGCCTGAGAGGCTATCTGCCAGGCGGTGTGCTACCTTCAGGTGGATTTGATCCAGCCTAGCCAAAAGCTCCGGCAGAGGTTCATCATCCCTTGTTTCATGCAGATAGTGGTAATAGGGGCTCTGGACAGGATGTTTCTCCACTTCCCATTTCAGATAATGCCCGGCTTGAAGCTGTTTTACCTCCGGGATCAGCGTATCGGCTCCCGTCACATAGCCGGTCATCAGATATTCTGCCAGAATGTCAGGCTCGATGGCTGGGCCTGGAGTACCCAGATCATGGGCATGGCCACAGATCAGGGATTCGGGATTGGCTCCAGGATCAGGTAAAGGCTTGTCCAGATAAAAAAGGGGTATGCTGCGGATTCTATCTACCGCAGCGTAAAGACACTGGTTCAGGGGCAGGATGAGGGCAAAGCAGCCATTGGCTACTTTGAGCAGATCAACCAGTTCCTGCTCTGTGGCAGCTTTGGCAAAGTAGTCCGCCAGGCCTTCCCCGCTGAGGAATTTACTTTCCGGGGTGTGGGCAAAACCGCAGCAGCGGATGCGCCCTACTGTAATCCAGGGAAAATCATTCATCTGTGCAGTAACTCCTTTGCCTGTTTGAGATCAGCAGCTTGCAGGGCAAAAAGCTCCCTGGTCTTGAAGCCTTCCCTGCTCACCAGCAGGATGATGTAGTAGAGCCCATAGGCAAAATACGAGATCGAAGATGCCAAGGCCGCACCATTTATGCCCCATTTGGGGATCATCAGAAAGTTCAGGGCAATATTCAGCAGCAATGTAAAAAAGGTAATGTTCAGATGAACCCTTGGGCGTCCACTGGTGAACCACCACGGGGAAGCGATTTTGGGCAGGCAGGCGAAGAGCACTCCCGGCATCAGGATCATCATCACGCTTACCGCTCCGCTATAGGCCTGGCCATAGACATAGGGGATCAGAAGGCTGCCCAGCAGGCCTGCCACTACCAAAGCTCCGCAGATCCAAAAGCTGATCCGGATCGTGCGGCTGAGGATTTGCCTGCCATCGCTGTCGGGCTCCAGATTGTAAAGCCTTCCGGTGAGGGCACTATTGATCGCAACCGGCAGCAGAAATACCAGCTCGGCAATCTGAACGGCTATACTATAAACTCCCAATTCGGCAATCCCCAGGAACTGCTTGATCATCACCTGATCCACCCGGTAATGCAGATAGGCAAATAGCGCTGCCATCCAGGCCAGAGTGCCATAGCTGAACTCAGCTTTCAAGACATTGGTGGATATCACTGGCAGCCACTGCTCTTTGAGCCGGACTTGGATCAGGAGCGTCCACAGCAGCATCGCCAGCACGCTGAGGCTGAAGAAACTGAGGGGGCTCAGCCTGCCCAGGATCCACAAAACCAGGATCCCCAGGCTTTTGAAAAAGAAGATACCAAGGCCAATGCGGTTGTTCAGAATGATCTGTTCATCACCGATGAGCCAGGCCTGATGATGTGTAGTGATGAGGGTTCCTGCCATCAGGAGGATTCCACCCAGGATATAGATCAGGTGGTAGTCTCCCAGGATCAATCTTTGTCCCCGCAGGATCAGGACAATTGCTGCCAGGAAAAGTGAGATCAGCACCAGCAGGTTGAGATTGGTGCTGTAAATGGCGCTGCGATCAAAGCCGCTGCGCTTTTGGAAATAAGTAACTGCCGAGATGATTCCAAAATGCCCGAAGGTGCCCAGAATGCCAAAAACCAACAGGATATATGCCGCAAAGCCCTGTCCTGCCGGCCCCAAAGCTCTTGCCACCAGGATGCCGGTCAGCACTCCCAGCACAATCTTCAAGACCTGGGTCAGGAGATTGTGGCCGATGTTTCTGGTATAGCCCATGGCCTCTGGTTAAAAGATTTCCGTTTGATCGGTGATAGGGCTGATGCCCATGTGCTTATAGGCTTTGAAAGTCACTTTCCTACCCTGGGCAGTGCGTTCCAGAAAGCCTTGCTGCACCAGATAGGGTTCAAAGATTTCCTCGATGGTTCCTGCATCCTCACCGATAGCAGTGGCAATGGTTTTCAGCCCAACGGGGCCACCCCGGTAGTTTTCCATGATCGTGGCAAGAATGCGTTTATCCATCTCATCCAGACCGGCATGATCCACTTGCAGCATGGAAAGCGCATCCAAAGCTACTTGCATGGTGATGATGCCTTTGCCTTTGATCTGGGCATAATCCCGCACCCGGCGCAGGAGCCGGTTGGCGATCCGGGGGGTGCCGCGGCTGCGACGGGCGAGTTCACTCACGCCATCGTCTTCGGCAGGAATATTCAGGAGTTTGGAACTACGGCGGATGATTTGCTCAATGGAGGCTTGATCGTAATAGTCCAGCCTTAGCACGATGCCAAAGCGATCCCTGAGGGGAGGGGTCAGCAGTCCTGCTCGGGTAGTAGCGCCGATCAGCGTAAAGGGTTCGATCGGGATCTTCAAGGTGCGTGAGGAAGGCCCGCTATCCAGGATGATCTCCATTTCATAATCTTCCATGGCGGGGTAGATGTATTCTTCGATCACGTGGGAAAGGCGATGAATCTCATCGATAAAGAGGTTTTCATGGCGTCCCAGATTGGTCAGGATTCCAGCCAGATCAGAGGGTTTCTCTATTACTGGACCGCTGGAAACGGTGATATTCACTCCCATCTCCCGGGCAATGATCGTAGCCAGAGTAGTCTTACCCAAGCCTGGGGGTCCATAAAACAGCACGTGATCCAGAGGCTCATTGCGCATCTTTGCCGCTCTGATGCTGATATCGAGGAGCTCTTTGATATGGTTCTGGCCGATAAAATCATCCAGAGTTCGGGGTCTGAGGGCGCGGTCGTATTCTTTTTCGTCTGCTTGCAGGATGGGGTTGTTTACTCTTTCCAGCATGAAGAAATCCTTATCAGTGAATCTTGCCGAGGAGTTTCAAAAAATGCAGATGCCACACCATCCAGGCAGCTTCCCAGACGATGTGACGGCTCATTTTGGATACCCCATTGAGGCGGTCGGTAAAGACGATGGGGATTTCTTTGATGAGCCAGCCTTTCACCCAGGAGCGAAAGTGCATTTCGATCTGGAAGGCATAGCCATCCGAGAGGATCTTGTCCAGATTGATGCTTTCCAATACTCTGCGATGGAAGCACTTGAAGCCTGCCGTGGGATCCTTGATGGGCATACCAGTGATCACGCGCACGTATTTGGAGGCAAAATAGCTGATCAAAAGGCGCTTGAAAGGCCAATTGATGATATTCACTCCGCTGCAATAGCGGGATCCGATCACCAGATCATACTTTTGCGCTGTTTCCAGAAGCCGGAGGATATCCTCAGGGTTGTGCGAGAAATCCGCATCCATTTCTAAAATATACTCAAAATCCTTTTGCAGCGCATATTTGAAGCCGGTTACATAGGCAGAGCCCAAACCCAGCTTGGCAGGACGTTCGATCAGATGCAAGCGGGGCTGAGTAGCTTGCAGGTTTTTTACTAACTGCCCCGTGCCATCCGGGGAGTTGTCGTCCAATACCAGTACTTCAATGTCTTCCGAAAGACCCAACACGATCTTGGCAATGCGTTCGATGTTTTCGCTTTCGTTGTAGGTGGGAACGATCACCAGTGCTTTCATGATTATTTATCCAGGTTGTTTTTAAGTAGTTGCAGATCAGGAACTTCTCGCATGGGCTTAGCAGGAGAGCCGACCACGATCGTGGCTTCTGGAACATCCCGGGAGACCACAGCCCCACCTGCGACCGTGCCATCGGCAGCTATGATCTTACCGGGCAGGATGGTGGCATTCACGCCAATGCGGGAGCCGCGTTTCATGGTGATGCCTTTGAAATGGTTGAAACGTTCTTTGTCCCGGGCCATGAAGTTGTCGTTGCTGGTAGCCACGCAAGGTGCTACAAAGCAGTAATCTTCCACCGTGGAATAGGCGGTAATGTATGAGTTGGTCTCGAATTTATTACGATCGCCGATAGTGACGAAATTCTCGATTGTGACGTTGCGGCCGATGATATTAAGGCTGCCCACGCTCACGTTTTCCCGGATCGTGGCGAGATCCGCGATCAGATTGCGTTCGCCTATCTTGCATTGTACATAGATCACCACATTAGCGCCAATCTGGCAGAAACTGCCAATCTCAGCGGGAGTGAGGTTGTCTGGCACTTTGAAGATCGAGCGGGGAGAGGAAAGGGGTTTTTTGCCGATAATCACGCCATCATCGATGCGGACGCTTTCACCTATTTTGGTGCCGGGATGGATCACGACATTGTGCCCGATCAGGCAATTGGCGCCGATTTCCACATCGGCCAGGATCACGGTGTTGTAGCCGATTTCTACGTTTTCTCCCAATTTTACACTGGGATGGATGAACTGATTCATGTTACCTCCACGTTCTCAGGGCAAGTTTTTTCTCGACAAGGATTAAGGCAAGCAAAAAAATGACCCTAGTAAAAATAGCGAGGTACGCAAGTTGCAGGAACTGATCCGGGAATTCCTCCAGCATATTTCTCTGGAGGGCAAGAGCAAAAACACAGTGTCAAGTTATCAGCTCGATCTGGAGCAGTTTCAGCAGTTTTTACAGGAGAATTTTGGGGAAAACTATCCCATCGGCATGATCAATGCCATCCACATCCGTGGTTTTCTCACCTGGCTGAATGAACGCCCGGATTGCAACCGTACCCTGGCGCGCAAGATGGCAGCCCTGAACTCCTGGTTTAAGTATCTGAAAGTCAAGGGTTACCGCAGCGATAACCCAATGAAGAAGATCCGCCGTCCCAAGTTTGAGAAAAAACTGCCCAAATTCTTCAGTGAATCCGAGATTGACCTCCTGCTCAGTATTCCCGATGCCGAAACCAAAGTGGGAGTGCGCAACCGGGCCATATTCGAGCTGATCTATAGCTGCGGCTTGCGTCTGATGGAGACAGCGGGGATCAGTCTTTATGATCTGGATCTTAAGCAAGGTCTGCTCCGGGTGACCGGAAAGGGCAATAAGCAAAGGATCATTCCCATCGGCTCCAGAGCCCTGTCCGCCCTGCAGGATTACCTGCGCATCCGTCCTGCGTTTCTCAAGCCTGGCAGTACGGAGCGCCTCTTTCTCACCCATCGGGGCAAGGATTTTGATACCGCCCAACTGCATGTGATCCTGATGCGCTACATCGAGCTCATTGCCCGGGAAAAAGGCTATTCACCACATACCATCCGGCATTCCTTCGCCACTCACCTGCTGTCCCGGGGTGCGGATCTGCGGGCTATTCAGGAGCTTCTGGGGCATGCCAATCTCTCCACTACAGAAGTATATACGCATGTAAGCCTGGAAGACATCAAGGCAGCTTACGAAAAAGGACACCCTCGCAGCGGAGAGTAAGACGGATTGGTTCCTTCCTGGCATTTGCATAAATAACACGTGTTTACCTCAGGATCACCTCGAGATCACCTCGAGTACTCGAGATGATCTCGAGATCAAGACGAGGTAAAACTGTGTTGAATATGCGAATGCGGAGAGGGTGGGATTCTCCACTCAGCAATATGGAAGTAAAGAAGAGTCTGTTATCGTAATCTTCAAAGGTTCAACTATATTTATAACCCAAACACTTACAAACTATTCGCTAACATAAGGACCAAGGAATTTCGATCCATTAAAATGGATTAGATGAGTTGGATTATCAGCAATCCACACTTCAGTTTCCCAAGCAATGTCTGCGACATATCTTCTCATTGTGGCTTTATCAGGGAATGCGGTTACGTATACTTTTGCGGCTTTTGAATCAATAAACAACTTCTCAAGCTCTAAATGCCTTTTGGGGTTCATTGGCCCGTGGCTGGTAACAGACTCTACCAGTATTATCCATTTCCTGGTAGGGAGGTAGAAAATGATATCTGGGAGTTTAAAATGCGTATCATAGGGGATGTTTAATTTTTCGATAAATTTCAAGTCCACGTATGCGGACTTGTTTTCAGTATCGCCAACATACACCAGGACAGAACCGCTTATAAAACTGGGAGCAAACACCTCAATAACCGCTTTAGCTAACTCATTGTGTTTCCCCGCACTAAGCTTCAGTCTATTGCCGTTAACGACGACGGGGATTTGTGCCATTGTCCTGTCTTTTGAATATGTAGATATCAGGCTCTGATGTCTGTTAGTGTACTTATCATATTCCTCACGCCATAATGAGGTTTTAAAAGTTCTTATCAGGCTCAGGACATCCGGGGCAATTTGATAGACTGCTTTAGGGCTATTGACAGGTCTGTCTGGATTGTCAGGATTATACAATACAATTCCAGCCTGAACAAGCTGATGCATGCTGTATCTTCGAAATGTCTCACGGGTGTTCGGCCTGTATTCTATGTGGTAGTACTTGGCACAGAAGTCCATAATGGGTGTAATTCCAATCAAGGGCTGTTCTGAATGATGAAATGACTTATGGGGTGTGATATTCAATAGGGCTAACAGGCATAGTCCTGTGCGGGGATTTTGTTGAGCTTTGGGCATACCAAGTTTGGTTAGTATGTCAATAGCTTGCAGTATCTTTCGATGTGGATTCTTTATCTGAAGCATTAAAACTCCTGAAGCGTACTCTCAAAATTACTATAACTCAGGGCGTTATCTCTGATGGCTTGTCCCAGTCTTATCAATGTCTTTTGATCTGGATATCGTAGCTGTCTCAGATCAAATGCATTGACCTGAGTATGCCCACTAAACAAACGAAAATCAATGTCTACTGCTTGAATATTCAAATAGCAGAGAAGTCCCCAAGCAATGTCTTCATCCAGACCATGGCCACCGCTGTGGTATACATTTAGATGATTCTCAAACGCATATTGATTATGTATGTAATCATTTGGATTCAGTATGGCGGCTACAATTCTTCGATTCTCTTCTTTCGAAGAAAATCGCTTCACCACAATGTAGAAACCCTTAGGGTAGAGGTACTTGGCTACAGATGAGTCTGCCAGAAAGTAATCTGGTTTCTTGGGATTGACCTTTGGCCAACTAACCGTAAAGTTGTCGATATGAAATGGATAAACTAAAGGAATACCCTTGTCAGATTGACTGCAGATATTGTCCTTGTGGCGAAAATCAACAATCGGACCTGTAGATACTTTCAACTGGATCTCATCCAGGGTACGGATGTATTTTGAGGTTGGCTTGCTGTTATTAGAAGTCGGGATATTGATGATCAAAGAACGAGATTCGGTGTCAACGATATTTCTGTAAAAAAACGACTCAGTGACAATACTATCGATGGTTTTATCCTTCGAATATGACACTGTCACGGTAGTTGGTTCACGGTTTTTTTGAAGCATGATAATGATGTTTTCCTGGAGGACGCTATCTTCTTTGAACACGCTTTTCCTTGATTCAAACAAATGGATTCTTCTGATAACTGTGTTCTTAAGCATGTGTTTTCTGAATGATTCATAATAGACACCGTTACAGAAGCTTCTGGGTAAAATAGCTACCAGGTATCCATCATCATTCAGTTGCTCAATGGCCATAGACACAAAGGCAGCATACAAGTTTACAGCTTTTACACCAATAGATTCAAGGAGTTTACGTGGCAGGGAGCTATTGCTTATTTTCTTGTAGGGAGGGTTCATAATGACATGAGTGTATTTAGTGCCATCAAAATTGAAATAACTGTCGCTTGCTGATCCAAGATAATCTTCTGGGATAATGTTGTAGTTCAAAGAGTAATGTTTCTTGAAAAACTCCATGTTATGTTGTAAGGTGGGGATACAGCCTTCATCTATTTCATAACAATCGCAATTAACTTGTTGTCTTGGGTTTAGCGAATAGCATCTTTCTAAGAATGCTGAAGCTAATGTGCCTACTCCAGAACCTGGATCTAACAAGCTGATTGCCCCTTCGTGGATGGGCAACATTGAAGCCATGAAATTTGCAATGGAATATGGCGTAAGATACTGCCCCAGATTACTCTTATGAACATCAGATACATTATGCGTATGTACAAGCCTTTGGGCTTCTATGCTGATAGCCAATTGTGAAGATATGTTGTCCATAAACTAGTCCAGTATTCTTATTTACTTATGCTTTATTGAATCATGCCAAAAATAATCAACAGGGTTTATCTTGTCAATTCAAATGATGGTTGGGTACCTCTACTCGACTCTTCAAGTAACATCATTTCATGCATCCTAAAAGATTGAATGAACAAATCACAATCTTGCTTTTGAGTGCTATTCTCAGTTATTGTACTTGATTTCCTTGATGGTACCTTTCCAGTATTGGAATTCCTTGCCATCCATGGTCCAATTGGCAGTCACTTTTTGGGGGATGATGCGCTCTCCCACTTTGATATGGCTGAGTACTTCGCAGTAGAAGGGTTGTTTCTGGTAGCTGCCATCCGGCATGCTGCAATAGCGGTCGCTGCTTTCAAATCGGATCAGCATGCCCGCTGCATCGAAACGGAAGATGCCCTGGGCTTTGATCCCTTGATGATTGATCTCGGCGATGGCATAATCATGGCCTGAATCCAGCCAGGAGATGTAGTCCTGCAAAGCTATTTCAGGTAAAAACAGAGCTTCGGCAAAATGAGTGATCAAGGCTGAGTGGCCGATCTCGGGGTCTTTGGTATCGAAGATTTTGATCAATCCAGCCAGTTTGGCATACATGTGTCCAGCACCATCGGCGTATTTATCCCTGCCTTCAAACGGAATAATGCCCATCATCCAGGCTTTCATGTGAGCCAGACGGACGGGAGGACGAACAGAATTGAATTGCCGGGTCTTCATCTTTATCCATTTGGCGTCCGGTTTACCCCGGTAATGGCTGTTTGCCCAGATGATATCAGCACTCTGGTAGCGGGGCTGACCCAGGTGTCCACAAATGCGGATGTAGTATTGCACCGGTTCTGGGAGCTGGGCTATGTCTGCTTCGGTGAGCACAGGAGCGTTCTTGAGAGGTGTTTGCTGAGCCAGAGAGGCCTGGCGTTCGTCGTCGTAAATCCGGTGGAAATTGGTGCAGCCCTGTACACACAGGATCATGGCGATAAGGATGAGGATTTGCATTTTATTACTCCAGAAATTGGATTGAGTTTTTGTGCAGTTCATGATTTGGAGAGGACGTATACTGTGTACTGATGATCGTCTTCTGTGAAGAGCTCTTGATGCACACAGAGGTCTAGCTCAGCTAAGACACCCAGCCAGGTGTCCCTCTCAAAGATACCCAAAGTGTGCACTTCGCGCTCCAGAGTTAGAATTCCCCGCTGGCGGATCAGATATAGAAACAGACATTCATAGATGTCATCGCTGGGATCAGGATCGTAGTTATTTGTAATATATGTAACTTCTGTATCAGGATGAAGCTGGTGGGGAATGGATTGGAAGATCTCGGTTTCATTCTGGACAAAATCCTCTTTGAACAGGTCTGGAGTAAGTACCATGAGGCCATCCGGCGCCAGGCTTTTGAGACAGCATCTCAGTACTCTCAGTAAGTCCTCTCTGGAGGTGACATAGCTGATCGCATCGTCGATATAGATGATGTCAAAGGGGTTCTCTAAGCTGAAATCCCGCATGTCAGCACAAATGGTGGGGGTTTCTGGATTGAGTTCATGGCATAGGGAGAGCATTTCAGGGCTGAGATCAAGACCAGTTACTTGATAATGATGTTTCAGGGTAAAGACGTTTTTACCTCCACCGCAGCCAAGATCCAACAGGGTATGGTATTTCCTGCGGGAGTGCTTAGTTATCCAGGAAATCACATGGTGGTTGTATCGGGCGTACTCACCTGCGGGATCTCCCCACATGCGCCACAACCAGCTAAGATTCGAGTACAGTTTTATCTGTTCTGCCACACATATTCCTTGTGTTTTACTATCAACGAACTCAATCCGGCTCAGAGCAGGAAATATGTCAATAGCTAAAGTGGCTGGGGATCTATGCTCATGGCGGAGCTTCAGGCTTTGAACTAAAACACAGCTCAATGCGTAGAAGAAACAGATGTGATACTGCCGGAACAGGTCTGTAACTTTGTTTTATATGCTACCTCATCAAGACCAGCTTGCCGGATTGCCGGTTTGTTCCTTGTTGCACGATTGTGTAATATACGCCTGAGGGTAGTTTACGTCCCAGATCATCGCAGCCATTCCAGGTGAAGTTATCCCCGCTTTGGGGAGGGATTGAAAAGACTTTTTCGCCTTTCAGATTGTAGATAGCGCCGCAGAGCATTGCGCCACCCTTCATAGTGATCTGGCAAGTATCTCGGAAAGGATTGGGAGCAAAGCTCAGGGCTGCTGGTACAGGATGTGGCAGGATATCATCTTCGGCTTCGGTGCCATCTGCATTGAAGATGTTTACCCAGATGTCGTACTGACCTGCACCAAAGGATTCAGTAGCGCCTACGGCTATGATGCTGCCATTGGCCAGTTCGGTAACCGCCAGACATTCATCATTGCCATCGCCACCGATCCTGCGATGCCAAAGTTCGTTGCCATCAGCATCGGTTTTAAAAATGCACCAGTCTTTCATGGCATAGTTGCCTGTGGAGCCTACCGCGATGAAGCCACCATCGGTAGCCGGGCGAACTTCGTTGAATTGCTCGTACTCATCCAGATCATAGGTGTGCAACCATTGCATCTCACCGCTTTCATTGGCTTTCATCAGCATCAGATTGTACTGCAGTCCACTCACTTTGTGGTAACCTCCGATGATGAAGCCATCGGTGGCGTTGTTTCCGCAAAGGCCATAGTGGTTTTGAGTGCCGCCCAGGCTTTGATGCCAGATCTCCATTCCGGCTACATTCAGCATTACCAGCATCACATCAGCATTTGCTCCTTTTTGGGTGCCAATCACCAGATGATGGTTTACGGGCGTGGTGATAATGTCCCAAGCACATGTTTCGGCGGCATAATTGAAGGTTTGTGAATCTGTAGACGAGCCATTCTCATCGGTGATCAGCATCCAGCCTTTGATGTCGGTTTCATTGTTCCCAACCACTATAAAGCCACCATTCATGGTTTCTACCAGGGCATTGGCTCGTTCGTGCTTGGTGGCAGTACCAAAGCTTTGCGTCCAGATGGTATTGCCACTGGCATTTGTTTTCCCCAGAAGATAGTCCCAGGTGGAACTTGCTGCACCGCAATATCCAGCATAAGCATAGCCGCTTCCGGATGCCAGGGGGATCACACAATTTGCCCTATCCCAGAGGGTTTTGTTTGTTAGTCGAGCCCAGGTTGTGGTGCCATCCAGGGAAAGGTTCAGCAGGAGCACATCGTCTTCGATGGTTTCAGAGCTTTTCTGGCTACCGCTGATCAGGATACCCCCATCAATGATGATCACATCCGCGCCGTATTCTACGTTTGTCCCTCCCCAGGTGAAGCTCCCGAGCCCACCAATCCAGAACGTGAAGATAGTAAACATGAAACCAATTGTGAACAAATTCCTGTTCATTGTTCCTCCTTGGGCTTTCTTGCTTAAATACAAGCCGCAATGTACTAAAAAGTTATCCAGTTATAGCGCTCAAACAAACAGGATTCAACTATTTTGTATTTGTGTTTGTGGATATCTGTCCACATCATGGCATGCTTGGTCAACTCACTGCAAAAAAACAGATTTGCTTGACAAATAAAGCGGCTTCCGATCCAGTGCCCGAACCAAGAAATAACATAACAGGATCAATAAATGACATTCGAACACGAACTCAAGATCATTACCCGTGCAGTGGAAGAGATCATCCCCCTGGACGAGCTGATAGCCAAGCTGGCTCTCAGTGCCAAAGAAGGGCGTCCCCTGAGAATCAAATACGGTATCGATCCCACCGGATATGACGTGCATATAGGGCATTTGGTACCTATTCGCAAGATGCGTGATTTTCAGGATTTGGGGCATACCGGAGTGATCATCATCGGGGATTTTACTGCCCAGATCGGTGATCCCACCGGACGGGATGAATCACGTCCACCCCTGACCCACGAGCAAATCCGTGCCAATAGCGAAAAGTACATGGAACAGCTCTTTACCATCCTCAAGCCCGAACAGACGGAGATCCATTATCAAACTGAATGGTTTGGCGAGATGGGTATGAGCGAAGTGCTGAAACTAATGGGGAAGTTTACCCTGGCACAGTTTCTGGCGCATGATACTTTCCGCAATCGCTATGAGCAAGGTCTTTCCCTGGGTATGCATGAGATCATGTATCCCATTCTGCAGGGGTATGACTCTGTTGCCATTCACAGCGATGTAGAGCTAGGCGCTACCGAACAGAAATTCAATATCCTCTGCGGACGCGATATGCAGCGCTATTTTGGACAAGCTCAGCAGATAGCGGTGCTTTCTCCCATCCTGATGGGTACGGATGGTGTCAATAAAATGAGCAAATCGCTGAATAACTATATTGCTGTATTCGATACACCAGCTGATAAGTTTGGCAAAGTGATGTCCATTCCGGATAGCCTGATCATGAACTACTATACCTATGCCACTACCCTGGAAGCAGATACTCTGGCAGAGATCAAAGCTGAGCTGGCAAGCGGGATCAATCCCATGATCCTGAAGAAACGCCTGGCTCGGGAGATCGTCGCTCTGTATCATGGTGAAGAGGTGGCAAAAGAGGCTCAGGAAGGCTTTGAGAAGGTGTTTTCCAAAGGGGAATTGCCGGATGACATGCCTGAAATGGAGACCTCAGAGACTAGCGCCAGAATCGTTAACCTCCTCGTTCAGGCAGGGCTCTGCGCCAGCAATGGTGAAGCCAAGCGCTTGATCATGGGTGGAGGCGTGAGCCAGGATGGACAGAAGATTGCGTCTATCGATGCCGAAATCGAGCTTACAGACGGCTCGGTGATCCGGGCGGGGAAGCGGAAGTTTATCCGCATTAAAAGACTATGAACGAACCAAATATCGCATTGACCAAGTTGATCACGAATGCGGCGATCATCGTCGTGGTGTTTTACAGCATCATCATCCACGAGGTAAGCCATGCCTTTGCTGCTTACGCTTTGGGTGATGACAGTGCCAAACGGGCAGGCCGGTTGAGCTTCAATCCGGTGCGGCATATAGATTGGTTTGGCACGGTAATACTGCCCTTGATCCTGTATTTTTCCGCAGGATTCATCTGGGGCTATGCCAAGCCCGTACCCTTCAATCCTTACAATTTCCGCAACCTGAAGCGGGATTCAGGGCTTACAGCGCTGGCAGGGCCTGTATCCAATATTCTGATCGCGATTGGCATGGCGGTGATCTACCACCTCAGCAGCGCTTTTCCTCTAATTCAATACATCAGTATTTATGTGATCTTTCTCAATCTGCTATTGGCCTTCTTCAATCTGATTCCGGTACCACCTCTGGATGGTTCCAAGGTGCTGGGGATGTTTCTCAGCGATGAAGCCTATTGGAAGTGGACGGCACAAGAGCGCAAAGGGATGATCTATCTCTTTGTGATCATTATCGCCTCAAACCTATTGGGTCTGAATCTGGTGGGCAGGATCGTCCTGCCTCCGGTACGTGCCTTTATGGGTCTGCTGGGCATCCCATTCTAACAAAAAAATATACATACATGGAGCAAAACATGGACTTACAAAAACTACAGCAACTCATCATCGAACAGGAAGTAAAAGCCATAGACCTGAAGTATTGTGGACTGGATGGCAAGTGGTATCACATCACTTTCCCTGCCCGGAGAGTGGAAAACGTTCTTACCCGTGGAATTCCTTTCGATGGCTCATCCATTCCTGGTATGCGTAGCGTGGAAAGCGGCGATATGGTACTGATGCCGGATATCACTACGGCTCACCTCGATCCTTTCTATGAAGTTCCCACAATTCGGATGATCTGTTCGATCTGCGATGCTGAGACCAGAATCGGGATCATGAAAGACCCCCGCAGCGTCGCGCTCAGAGCGCATGAATACATGATTTCAACAGGAATAGCCGATGCCTCCACCTGGATACCTGAGCTGGAGTTTCATCTCTTTGATACAGTACAGTTCTATTCCGATAGCTTTTCCAGCGGTTACAATATCACCTCCAGCGAGAGTAAAGACGCCCTGCCCGAGGATTTTGAAGACCTGGACGGCATCAGCCAGCAAGGCGTGAAAGGCTACCATGCCGATACTCCCTTTGATCGCTTTTATGAGATGCGCCAAAGAATCGTGGATACTATCGAGGATATGGACATCAAAGTAAGGTACCACCATCATGAAGTAGGGATTTCTTCCCAACAGGAGATCGAAACTGAGCTGCTGGATTTCCCCAAGATTTGTGACGATACCATGGTAATGAAAGACGTAATCCGCCGCACTGCCCATGAATATGGCCTCACGGCGACATTTATGCCCAAGCCTGTTTACAACCACGCTGGCAATGGCATGCATTTCCACATGATGCTGCATAAGAAAGGCAAGAATATATTCTACAAAAAGGGTGGCTATGCTGATCTCTCCAAAGAAGCCATCTGGTTTATCGGTGGTATCCTCAGCCATGGCAGAGCTTTGGTGGCGCTCACCAACCCTTCCACAAACAGCTTTAAGAGACTGCTGCCTGGATTTGAAGCCCCAGTGAAGCTGTTCTATGGCCTTGCCAACCGCTCTGCTGCGATCAGAATCCCCAAATATGCCAATACCCCGGAGAGCAAGCGGTTTGAATTCCGTACCGGAGACGCCACCTGCAACCCCTACCTGGCGATGAGCGCAATTCTGATGGCAGGCTTGGATGGGATCAAACACAAAATCGATCCTGGTAAGCTCAATCTGGGACCCTTCGACGACAATGTCTATGCCTGGAGCGAAGAAAAAAAAGCCAAGCTGCTGTCGATTCCCGCCAACCTTGCCGAAGCCATGCAAGCCCTAAGGGATGATCATGCCTTCCTGCTGGAAGGAGGGGTCTTCAATGAAGAACTGATCGAGAGCCATATCAAGATGAAAATGGCTGAATACAATTCAGTGAATGAGCGTCCGCATCCGCATGAGATGATGTTGTACTACAATCTCTAAAGCAATAGGAACGATACTTGCATTAGTGCTATAAAACCATAAATCCAAAACTGAGGATATAACATGAAAAGACTCTTTCTCGTTTTGCTGGCGAGCCTTGTGTGTGGGCTTGCCGCCGCCGCAGCCATTGGCGAAGTAATGCCGGCTTATCAGTCAGCATTTCAAATCGGATCCAGATCTGTGAATTCGATGGATATCAGTTTCACCCTCCCCGAATTTGAAGTGCGGCAGGAAACTGCAGGTGGGCAGATCTATCACCGCATATCTCTGTCCGAAGCGGCATCCCTGATGCAGAGTGGTATGCCGGAACTGCCCATGATCTCTACCACTATCGCCATTCCCCATCAGGGTGGAGTGTCGATTGAGGTGCTGGGTGCCCAACACAGCATCCTGCCTCAGTACAACGCCTATCCCTTGCAACAGGGGAATGAACTGGAAAGCCCCAAAGCATTTATCAAGAATCAGGATTTTTATAGCAGCACTGGCACATATCCCAGCCAGCAGATTGAATACAGCGATCCTATGATCCTGAGGGATTTCCGCATTGTGCAAATCCAGATCAATCCTTTCAGCTACAATGCCTCCACTCAGGAATTGACTGCATATACTAACATCCAACTCAGGGTGAACTATACTAGCGGCCCTGGCATCAATGAGCTTCCTGCACCTGTGCAGCAGGTCTCAGCCAGCTTTGATAAGATCTATTCTTCATTAATCCTGAATTATGGTGATTACCGGAACCTGGTTTTGGCCAATACCCCTCCTCGTTATTTGATCATTTATGGTAACAATACAGATTCAAATTTCCTCACTGCTCTGGACAACTTTGTACTCTGGAAACGCCAGAAGGGTGCAGATGTGGATGTCGCCAATACTACTGCTGCTCAGGCAGGGTCCTCGACTTCCAGCATCCAGACCTATATCCGCAACCGCTACAACAATCCTGCCACCCGTCCCGATCATGTGATCCTGATTGGTGATACGACCGGAAGCTACACGATTCCCGCCTTCCTGAACAACAGCGGTGGCTCAGATTATCCATATACCCACATGAATACAGGTGACATCCTGGGTGATATCTTCGTTGGCCGTATATCGGCTGAGAACCTCTCCCAGCTTTTGGTGATGCTGAACAAAATCTATGTATATGAACGTGACATCAATGTAGACACTGCTACCTGGCTGAACCGGATGCTGCTGGTGGGGGATTGGGATCCCTCCGGAATCTCGACCATGTACATCAGCAAGTACATCAAAGAGCTAGCCCTGGATGAGAATCCTGACTATACCTTTACTGAAATCTACAGTGGCGCTCCTGCTCCTTCGGCCATGAATGTTGCCATCAACCAGGGTATTGGTTTCTTCAGCTTCCGTGGTTATATTGGCATGAGCGGTTGGGCTCCACCCTCAGAATCTGCATTTTTCAATGGGTACATGCTGCCCCATGCCGTGATCATCACTTGTTCTACAAACAACTACTGGAACGGCACCGGACACGCTGAACTCTTTACCAGATTTGGAACCACCGCAGCCCCCAAGGGAGCGGTGACAGCCATTGGCATGAGTACATCCAGCACGCATACGACATTCAATAACGTGCTGCATGGTGCGATCTTTGATGGTATCTTCACACATGGCATGCGTACCATGGGAGAAGCCACTCTGCATGGCAAGATCTATATGAATTCGATTTTTGGAGTTTCATCTCCCGCCAATGTAGAGAAATTCACACATTGGTGTAATCTGATGGGTGATCCCACGATGGAAGTCTTCACCGGAATCCCCAATACTTTCAGTATCTCTACAGATACTTTCATCCCTGTGGGACTGTCTTTGCTTGACGTAGCCGTGCTCGATAACAACGGTATGCCTGTGGAAGGAGCCAGCGTTGTCCTATCAACAGGTGCCACCATACTTTCCCGGGGATACACAGATATTGAAGGTAACGTTGTAATGGTAATGCCAGCAAATTTGACAGCCGGCAATGCCATTCTTACTATCAGCCGACACAATTTCAAACCCTTGCAAACTCCCATCGATATAGTTGAGATTGCTACTCTGGTACCCGATGCGATCATCATCGATGATGATAACATTGGTGCCTCGAGCGGAAACAGCAATGGCCTCGTAACTGCAGGTGAGACTGTGGAATTGTTCTTTGGTCTCAAAAATACCGGTACTGACACAATCTCCGGCATCACAGGTACTGTTACTACCACCAATTCTCATGCCACAATCCTGCAAGGTAATATCAGCTATCCTCAGATTCAGGGTGGTCTGACCGCGAACAATCTGAGCCCAATCGTGATCCAGATTGATCCTGCCACACCCCAGGGAACTCTGCTGCGTCTGCATCTGAATCTCACGGATGGTATTGGAACTGAATTTGATGTATCGGAGTTTATTCCCGTGGAAGCAGCGCATGCTGTTTATATTTCCTTACAGGTGGCAGATGGAGCCAATCTGAAGCTTGATCCCGATGAAACTGCACCGCTGAATGTAACGATCAAAAACATCGGAGCTGTGCCAGTTCAGGATGTTTACGCCAGGCTTTATACTGATAATGATCTGATCTCGATTACCGATAACACAGCCTATTTTGGAGAACTCCCCGTAAACACAGAGGTATCCACTTCTACAGATAATTTCATCGTCTGGCAGCGTCCCCAAACTTTGCCTGGGATGGTGATGCCTTTGACCCTCAAGCTGTACAATGCCAGTGGCTTTGAGCAGTATGTTCCCTTCACGCTTACCGTAGGAACGGTCACCCAATCAGATCCTCTGGGGCCAGATACCTATGGTTATGTAATCTATGATGTGACTGACAATACATATCCAGATGCCCCAGTTTATGACTGGGTTGAGATAGCTCCTCAGGCTGGCGGTTTCGGTACGGCTGTACCGATATCCGATTCCTATGCCAGCAATGACGAAGGTGATCAGGTGGGTGCCAATTCCCTTGGAGTAGTAAACCTGCCCTTCCCCTTCCAGTTCTATGGCAGGCTCTATGATCAGATCACTGTATGTTCCAATGGCTTCCTGGCCATGGGCGTGACAGAGAATGCCGAATTCAGAAACTTCAGACTGCCTGGAGCGATGGGCCCCAGCCCCATGATCGCTCCTTTCTGGGACGATCTTGCCACCCATCCTACAGGTGGGATTTACACATATTTTGACCGCAACAACCATTCCTTCATCATCGAATGGTACAACATGCGCAATGGCAAGAATGGCACTTCCGTGGAAACCTTCCAGGTTATCCTGTATGATCAGGCTACCTACAACACCAGCCTGGGAGATGGACCTATCAAATTCCAATATCATACTTTCAATAATGTAGACTCCCAATCAGGTGCCAACCATGGCAATTACAGCACCATCGGGATCAAGGATCATACCGGAGCCAGAGGCCTGGAATATACCTTCAACAACCAGTATCCCACTGCTGCGGCACCGCTTTCCAATGGCAAGGCGCTGTATATTACCAATGTTCCGATCTATCACGAAGCTGCCAATCTGATCATCACCGAGACCTATCTGGTGGATGCCAACAATGTGGTCGAACCTGGAGAAACTGTGGAAATGGGAGTCCAGATCCAAAACACCGGAAACCTTGATACTATTGATGTCACAGCTTTGCTCAGCACTCAAGATCAATATGTGACCATCATCAATGGCTCATCCCCATATTATCCTGTCCTGGCTGGAGAAAATGCCATCAATCTGACCCCCTTCACTTTTACAGTGGCAAACGACTGTCCTTCGGGCCGGGTAATCATCTTCAATCTGCAGATCACATCCGGTGAAACAGTGTGGGAACGTCAGTTCTCGATCAGAGTGAATTCCTCTGAACTGCAGTATCATTCCTATATGATCAGTGATTACGATGCCAATTTCAATGGCATAATAGACGAGAATGAACAGGTGAAACTGATTGTGAACCTGAAGAACAACAGCGAAGTGAAATCCAAACACGTTTCCGCAGCACTCACCTCCACGGTTCCCAACCTCGTGATTTCCAATCCAGTGGTTACCAGCGATGGCATTGGGGCCAATGAAATCCAGCAGTTCGTTTTTGATTTGGACTTCACCGGAGTGAGTGGGGCCGGAACCTACCTGCCAGTCTCGTTTACAGCCACTCCTCAAAGTGGTCAGCAGGTTGTGGCCAATCTGGACATCCCCTTCAACCTACCCAATATCGTGCATGAGTTTGAACTCAACAACGGTGGATTTGTCTCCGAGACTGGTTGGGTCTGGGGCAGTACTTCACTGGTGACTCCCTTCAGTGGCACCAAAGTTTGGGCTACAAACCTAGTGGGTCAATATCCCAATTTGGTGCAATATCACCTTTATACTCCCCAATACACACTAGCTGAAAATAGCAGCATGAGTTTCAAACACTATTATGGAATCGAACCCCTGTATGATGGAGCGAACATAGCGATCTCCACCAATGGTGGCAATACTTGGACGATCATTACTCCAGCCGGGGGCTACAATACTACCAATATCAATGGCCTGGCCGGAGAATCAGGATGGTCTGGCTCTACCACCACATGGCAAACTGCAAGCTTCGATCTGGCGGCTTATGCTGGTCAGGAAGTGATGTTTAGATTCCGTCTTGGTACAGATGGTGGAAATACCGGACTGGGCTGGTTTATCGACAATTTCGAACTAACCGGTGTGAATCTGAAAACCGGATTCCTCAGAGGCGTGGTCTATTCCAGCGCTGCTGTGGATCCTGCCCTGTCCACAGTGTTATCAAACCAGCGCTATGCCACCAATCCTGACGCAGATGGCTCATTCAGGCTGTATCTGCCCAATGGAGTCCATTCCGCTACGGCATATCTGGACGATCATACCAGCTCTACCTTGAACAACATCCAGATCAACACCAACAACCCGGTGGTGAATACCGAATTCACCCTGATCGATCTGCCCGCGCCATCCAGTGTGAATTTCGTGGTGGACAACGATTCAGGATTGTTGAACATCATGTGGATGGAGCCCAATGACCCTGTCTTGCCAGTCTCAGCTTACAGAGTGTACCGCAAGTTTGCTGCAGGTCCCTTTGAAATGGTTCAGCAATCAATGGATACCAGCTATTCTGAAGTATTGGAGATTCAAGGTTCATACAAATACTACATCAGTGTCCTCTACCTGAATAGTGAAGGCAAGCCTTCCCAGACCCTGAATATCTCCTTCCCTTATACTTCAACTCCCGAAGGAGCCACTCCAGGGCTGGTCACCAAGCTCAAACAGAATTTCCCCAATCCTTTCAATCCCACCACGACCATTGCCTTCAGCCTGGCTCAACCAGGACGGGCGCAGGTCTCGGTTTACAACATGAAAGGACAGATGGTGAAACGTCTGGTGGATCGTGATTTCAGTAGTGGAATCCATTCCCTGGTCTGGGATGGACGGGATGACAAAGGCAAGAGCGTACCCTCAGGGATTTACCTCTACCGCATGATCACTCCAGCTTATAGTGAAACCCGTAAAATGATGTTGATGAAGTAATTCATCTACAGACCATAGAAAATTCAAGGCAGCCTCAGGGCTGCCTTGTTTTGTATGGGGTGGGCAGGGTGAATCTCCACACATTTGCCGTCATTCCAGCGACCGGGGTCCCCAACAGACAAATGTTGGCTGTTGGGGTGGGGAGGCTGGAATCTCCTCACATTCGCCGACCTTCCAGCGCAGGCTGGAATCTCCTCACATACGCCGTCTTTCCAGCGCAGGCTGGAATCTCCTCACATACGCCGTCTTTCCAGCGCAGGCTGGAATCTCCTCAGCTTTTGCTCTATTCAGGAGATTCCAGACAGCCCAGCCGGTTCTTCGAACCGCCTGAACTTCTGGAATGACGGCGTTTGTCGAAGAATATCCCCTGTGAGGATGTGAATGCTCACATGTTTGATAAACGGAGCTTTACCTCGCGTTCACCTCGAGATCGCCTCGAGTACTCGAGATGATCTCGAGGTGAAGACGACTTAAACTCAACTTCATCAAGCATGTGGATCATTAGCACAGCGAGTGTGGATCGAGAGCAGAATAGGCTTGACAGGATTGCCTTTAGTCCGGCATTTGGACTTCACGGTATAGCCTCAGGCTATACGCAGATCACTAATAGAGCATTCAGAGGTTTTAATGCGTCGGGAATATATACTTACAGCTATTCTAATGATAGTCCTAACCCTGGTGTATGCGGTGGAAGATAAAGCCATTGCAGCTGAGATTGGTACCCGCAAATACACCAAAAAAGAGCTGATGGATGGCTTCACGGCTTATCGCGAGTATCAGGGCTTGAGTAGTGCCCTCAGCAAGGCGGATAGCATTGCCCTCTACAATCAGTATTGGGAAGAGTTGGTTGCCATGTACATCTATGATGAAGCGGTGAAATCCGGCCGGGTGAAGATCAGCCCTGAGGAGCTGGAGCAGGAAATCCGCCAGAATATCCCTGATGGAGTAAAGCAGATCAAAGACCTGCAAACCAAAGGTGTGTTTGATCCCAAGAAATACCAGCAAGCCCTCAACGAGCGTCCTTCCTTCAAAGAAAGCGTGATCAATCTGGTAAAGGACATGTATTCCTACCGCAAGCTCATCGAAACCATCAAAAGCGAAGTGGATATCGACGAAGAAGCAGTTCGACAGACCTGGGTCAAGGAGAATAGCACCGCTACTGCAGATATCATCTACTTCGATTACTCCCAATTGCGCCACATTGTGGCTACTGAGGATGATATCCAGGCTTACTACGATGCCAGGCTGGATGAGTACCGGCGTACCGATGGACGCAGCTTCTATTTCGTTCGTTTTGACGGCGTTACTGCCAAAGCCAGTGCCTCTGCCCAGCAAAGTCAAAAGCTGAAAGCGGAGAGTTCCAAACTCTACAGCCTGGCTCTGCAGATTGGATTACCAGCCGCAGCCACGCAGCTTGGCTATGAAGTTCAGGAAACTCCGATGTTTTCCCGCAGCGATGGTTTCATCCGCATGATCGGCAGAGAACCAAATCTGATCATCTACGCCTTCACCAATCCAGTCGGCAGTATTCCGGGCATTGTTTATAGTCCCAGTGGCGATATCTTTGTCTGCGAGATTGCCCGTGCTGCTCAGGAATATTATATTCCGCTGGAAATTGAGAGACCCATTATTCAGATTCATGCCGGTTCCTTGAAACGCATGCAGGCCATGCGGGAGTATGTGACGAGCTTCATAGGACAAGAATCCCAAGCTACTTATCTGGCAGCAGCCCAGCGCGATAGTATAAGGATTGTAAGCCAGTCCGGGATTACTTTGCAGAGCAGCTATCCACCCATTGGATTGGTGGCACAGCTCAATGAAGCCATCCTGAATACTCCTGCGGGGCAGTTCACACCTCTCATTGAAGTAGCTGGGCTCTACTATCTTGCCCTGGTGCGGGAGCAGCATACACCTGATCCCAAGCGTTGGCAGGAAGCCCGGGATAAAGTGCTTAATGACGCCCGCACAAAGCTGAGGCAGGAACATCTGGATGAGTGGTATCGGGCTCAGCGTGCTAATATCAAAATCACGGATATGCGATATTAACGGTAAAAAATGATTGACAGATATTTTCATTACCGAGAAAATGCCATTAGCGTGTGATCAGTTATTCTGTTTAGGATCGCTTCCAGAAATGCTTATATTGTATGAGTACAAACACGGCAACGCAATACTGATGAGAGGTAATGCAAATGAAAGATGAATTGAATTCAAGAATAGCGACGACAATCCGAAAGCACAACAAGCTGATTCCGCTATTATGGTTTGCCTTTATCTCGCTAATCATTATCTTCACGGGACTCCTTTACCTGAACAATGAATTCCGGCTGCATCGGCTCCGTGCGATTGACGAGCTGATCTCGATTGCCGATCTCAAGGACAGTCAGATCGAGAATTGGATAAAGGAACGTTATACGGACGCTCTCCAGCTCTACAGAACTCCCTTCCTCCAGGAGCTTGCCAGAAGCTTCCTTGATAATCCCGATAGCAAATCCACCCGAGACAATCTGATCCAAATGATGCAAATGTACCGCAGCACAATAGACTATAGAGCCATCGCTTTGGTGGACACACAGGGACAGATAATGGTTTCCTTGCCAGCCTCGCTGAACAGTGTTTGCAGCCAGGCCGATGCCCATCTCAAGCAGGTTCTGGAATCCAGGAAGATAGTAGTGGGTGATTTGCACTATTTAGACGATTTTGAGGATGATCCTACCCAGATCAAATATTCATATTGGATACCTGTATTCAGTCATCAAGGAGCAAACCGGACTGTAAAAGGCGTATGGGTGATCCAGCTTGATCCCAATAAATTCTTGTATCCCCTGATCAAGTCCTGGCCTGTAGCCAGTAAAACTGCTGAAACCTTACTTGTGCGCCGGGAAGGTGAGGAAGTAGTATTTTTGAATGATCTGCGGCATGTACCTGATGCAGCACTGAAACTACGCTTCAAGATTTCTGAAAGTCCCGATCTTCCCGCTGTGAGAGCTATCCTGGGGGAAGAGAAGGTGATGGAGTCCAGAGACTACAGAGGCGAACGAGTCTTCTCAGTACTAAGGAACATCAGTAATTCTCCCTGGATGATGGTTACGAAGATTGACCGGAATGAGGTCTTTCAGCCTATCCGCGCCAGAGCCTGGCTTACGGCGCTGTTTATGATAGTTCTTATTGTTTTATTAGCGCTGGGACTAAACTATTTGGATCGTAAAAAAGACAATGAATGGCTACGCAACCAGCTTCTGCTCGAGCATGAAAAATCCATGTTGCAAGCAGAGTATCAGGAGATTGCCCAGCAGTGGCAGATTACTTTCGATAGTATCAGAGATCTGGTATTCGTGCTTGATGCCGACAACAAAATCGTCAGAAGCAACAAAGCTGCTGTTCTGGCCAGCGCTACTGCTACAGAGGAAGTAATAGGTCTAAAATGCTATGATGTGATGCACAGCCCTGATACACATCCCCAGGATTGCCCTTTTGAGAGGATGCGAGAAAGCCTCACCCGAGAAGAAATGGAGATGAGATTTGGGGAGAGAACCTATCTGATCACTGTTGATCCCATTTTCGGAGACAATGGCGAGCTGAAAGGTGCTGTACATGTAGTTCGGGATATTACCGCCAGCAAAATGGCAGAAGCAGAAATAGCCAAAATGAATCGCCTTTATGCCTTGATCAGTCAGATCAATCAGATGGTAGTCCGCACCAGAGATAAAGATGACCTCTTGCATGAGGCCTGTGAAATTGCTGTGGAATTTGGCAAGTTTAAAATGGCCTGGATTGGTAAAGTGGATTATACCCAGAAAATTTTGAAGCCTGTCGTTTGGGCAGGAGATGCTGCGGGTTACTTTGCCAGTACTGAACCTGTCTCTATTGAAGATGTTCCCTCAGGACAAGGCCCTAGCGGCATCGCAATCAGGACTAAGACTGCGGTTTATTGTAACGATATTGAACACGATCCGATGATGGAGATCTGGCGTGAAGAAGCCCTTCAGCGGGGCTATCGATCATCTATTGTACTGCCGATAATCGTGAATGATGTGGTAACTTATACATACTGCTTGTTTGTAGCCGAGACAGATTTTTTCAATGAGAGCGAATTGCGGCTTTTGGATGAAGTGACTGGCGATATAGCCTTTGCTCTGGAAATGATCGATGTTGAAAAGATGGTCAGGGTCAATGAAGCCCGGACTCGTCAGGTAATCAACATTGCTCCCTTTGGGGCTTTGGGTTATGAGCTCAGTCCTGCTGGGGACCTGATCCTGATCGATGCCAATACTTCTGCCAGTGAGATATTGAAGATTGATGTGCAAGCTTTAGTTGGCAAGCCGATTCTGGAAGCTTTCCCGGGACTTGATCCTATCTTGCCTGATATCTACCGGGATGTGGCTAAAGGGAGTGATGCCTATCAAAATGAAAATACCTGGTACGATGAAGGTGGCATAGAAGGAGTCTTTGATATTCGCGCAATGAACACAGGTGAAAACCGGATGGTAGTATTTTTCCGGGATGTAACTGAAATTCGCAAAGCTGATGCAGCCATCCGCAAGTTGAATGAGGAATTGGAGCACAGGGTTGAGCAGAGAACAGCCCAATTGGAACTATTGAACAAAGAACTGGAAGCATTCTCCTATTCTGTCTCGCATGATCTGCGTTCCCCTCTTAGAGGCATCGATGGCTGGGCGCAAGCTCTCTTCGAGGACTATGGGGAAACGATGGATGAGCAGGCCAAAGGCTATCTGGATCGGATCCGCTCTGAAGCACAGCGCATGAATCTTCTCATTGAAGCTCTATTGAAGCTATCCCATGTGAGCAAGAAAAGCACTACAATGGAGCCTCAGAACCTTTCTGAAATTGCCACTGAGGTCGTGCACAGACTGCGCGAACAAGACCCCCAAAGAGATGTGGAGGCTATCATTCAACCTGATGTTTCTGCGGTGGCAGATAGATACTTGATCGAGATTGTGCTAACCAATCTCCTCAGCAATGCCTGGAAGTTTACTTCGAAGAAGGAAAAGGCAGTGCTGGAGTTTGGCACCACGAATCAGGGTAATACTCTTGTATATTTTGTCAGGGATAATGGGGCAGGTTTCAATATGGCGCATGCTCAGAAACTATTTGGTGCATTCCAAAGAATGCACAAGCCCAAAGATTTCCCCGGGACTGGAATTGGCTTGACAACTGCACAAAGAATAATCATCAGGCATGGGGGAGAGATTTGGGCGGAATCAGAACCAGAAATTGGAACAACGTTTTATTGGACGATAAGGAGCGATAAAAATGTATAGTAAGAACATCTTGTTGGTAGAAGACAATCCCAGTGATGCAGATCTGGCCAGCAGGGCACTGGAAAAATGCAAGATCGAGGGCACACTGATCGTAAAAGAAGACGGAGAAGCTGCCCTTAAATACTTGTTTGAAGAATGCGGGCAACCAGATAACGATAGATTTCCCGGGTTGATCCTGCTGGATCTCAATTTACCAGGAGTTAGCGGCATGGAAATCCTGAGATTAGTCCGCGAACATGAGATCACACGCAGAATTCCCGTGGTGATACTCACGACTTCCTCGGAAGAGCTGGATGGTGATAATACCTACAATCTGGGTGCTAATGCTTATATTCGGAAACCAGTGGATAGCGAGAGATTTCTGGTTGCTGTAAACTATCTGGGCTTGTCCTGGCTCTTGAAAGATGAAAGGAAAGAGCGGTTTTACTTCTAGTTGTTTGGAGGGCGTTTTTCGTGGTGCTTCAGAAATTGAGTGAAGAAATATTCCATTTCTGCAATCCACGAAAAATTGTCTTGACAATCCTCGCTGATGCGTGCTCTTGGTTGAGATGTCTGTGATAGATGGTTATCGTTATCCGGTTGAGCGTGAAATATGATTTGTCGTTACTGCTTTGGGATTCGAAGTATCTATCACAGATACTTGCCTGATATCTTTGGACTCGTTGTTTTGAAGCAGGTAAGTATCGATATTTATAGTACATTAAGAGGTGACCATGCTATATCCGAAGACCATACTCCTGGTGGAAGATAATCCCGGTGATGTGGAATTAACCATAAGGGCTCTGCGCAAGAGCAAGATTGAGACACAACTGGATATTGCCGAGGATGGAGCTGAAGCGCTTGACTATTTATTTTGTCAGGGTCAATACGGAGATCGGAATCCCAATATGCCGCCCTCTCTGGTCTTGCTGGATCTCAATCTGCCCAAGATTGGTGGTTTGGAAGTGTTGCATCATATCCGCAATCATCCCAAGACCAAGAATTTGCCTGTGGTAGTTCTTACCTCTTCCAATGAAGAAAGTGATGTTACCACTGCCTATAGCAATGGTGCAAACAGCTACATTCGCAAGCCAGTTGATTTTACTGAGTTCACCGATGCAGTACATCAAATGGGGATTTACTGGCTCGAGCTCAATGAAGCTCCTCCCTTGTGTTAGATATTTGATAGATAATATGATACTCTAAGGCAGCATAAGTGTTTCAGAATATATTCCTGGGCTTGATTTATAATGCTGCCTTGCTATTGTCTCTTGCCGTAGTCTTGGATGCAGTCATCCTGAAGAGCTATCGTGAGATCTGGTGGGTAAAGGTGCTCATTGGATCTTGTTTGGGATTGGTGGTTATCGCCATTATGTCAAATCCCTGGGTACTCAGACCGGGGATTGTCTTTGATACCAGATCAGTGCTACTTAGTGTAGCGGGCATGTTCTTTGGCTATATACCCAGTCTCATCGCTGCTGCAATAGCGCTTGTCTTCAGAATTTTGCAGGGTGGTTCCGGTGCCATAATGGGTTCATTGGTAATCGCATCATCTGTATTCTGGGGAATACTCTGGAAAAAGCTCCATGCCTACCGCAAGAAACCCTACAGCTATTGGGAATTTTACAGTTTGGGCTTGGTAACCCATGTCTCCATGCTGGCCTTAACGCATTTTTTACCGGTACAGGCAAGATATTCAGTACTGCGAGCCATAGCTTTGCCTGTAATGATCATCTATCCTCTGGCTACTGTGCTATTGGGACAGATACTGGTTTACAGGATCAAGCGCAGAAAGGATCAACTGGAGCTTGAGCGCAGCGAAAGCCAATTTCGCAAGCTCTATGAGAATGCTCCAATTGCCTATCAATCTCTTGATATCGAAGGGAACTTTGTCACAGTCAACCAGGCTTGGTTACATACAATGGGCTACTCTATAAAGGACGTACTGGGGAGAAACTTTAGCGAGTTTATGATTCCAGATAGTGTCCAGCAGTTCCATCGGAATTTTGCCCGTTTCAAAGCTCAGGGATTTATAGATGGAGCTGAATTGACCCTGGTGAAAAGGGATGGCACCGAGATATTGGTGAGTTTCAATGGGAAAATTATCACCGACGAAGATGGTCGTTTCAAACAAACGCAGTGTGTGTTTACTGATATCACAGAACATAGGCGGCAGGCAGCAGCGCTGAAAAGCATGGAATGGATGCTGGGTAAACAGGATGTCGTGATGCCCGCTGAATCAGATTATGGAGACCTTACTGAACTAAATACCAACCGCCTGATCCTGGATTCGGTGGGAAAAGATGTTTTACGGGAACTTACTCTTGACTATCTATCCCTCCTGAATGCTTCTGCAGCAGTATATGAAAAGAATGGCGATTATGCCCTGGGGATTTTCACTTCTTCATGGTGTCAGTTCATGGATTCTGCCTCCCGCAAACTATGTGATTCTTCAGACAATCGGGTTGCTTTGGCTAGTGGTAAGTGGCTGTGTCATGAATCCTGCTGGACAGAAGTATCTCGCAAAGCAATCGAAGACAATGTGATCGTGGACCAGGAATGCAATGGTGGTTTGCATCTATATGCCGTCCCCATTACAATCTCGAGTGGTGTGATAGGAGCAATAGACCTGGGATATGGAAATCCTCCCAGAGATGAGGATACTCTCCGCGAGCTTGCCACAAAGTACAAGGTTGATTTTTCATTGTTGAAAGACAAAGCGGCTGAATACCAAGCCCGGCCTCCTTTCATCATTGAGCAGGCTAAGGCCAGGCTGCGCACATCAGCCCGGATCATCGGTGAGATCGTACAGCGCAAACTGGCGGAAGAGGAAAGAAACCGCTATGCTCATCGATTGGAGATTCTCAGGGATTTGGACAGCATTGTGTTGGAAACGTTATCGTTGAGACAGGTTTGTAAAGCTGCTGTAGAAAACTTGCAACAACTGATTCCGTTTACTCTAATGACCGCTAACATCACTCGGGATGAATCTGTGGATATTGTGGCTCTGGTGAAACCGGAAACAGGCTTTGCTTTTTTAGAGCCTGGTGGTCCTTACCCACCCAATCAAGACTATCTTAATGAGCTTAGAGCAAAGCGTACCCTAATCATAAATGATCTTACCAGCCATAGCCTTCCCCCGCATATGCCCATTGCCGAAAGTTTGGTGCAGAGAGGGATGAAATCCTTTATGTACAATGCGATGATCTTGCAGGATGAAATGGTGGGCTTTCTGTGGTTTATGTCTGATCAGAAGGACTTTTTTACTCAGGAATATCGTGAAATTGCCGACGAATTCGCCAATCAACTTGGCATAGTATTATCCCATCTGCAGTTGATTGAGACCATCAAAGGGCACACCGAAGATTTGGAATCCAAAGTCGAGGAACGCACGGAGCAACTTCTGATTGCCAATAAAGAACTGGAAGCTTTTTCTTATACCGTGGCGCATGATCTGCGCACTCCGCTGCGTACTATCGACGGCTATTGCAATATCATGCTGGAGGACTATACTGCCACTTTGCCCAATAAGGCCAAGGAAGTATTGCAGATCATCATCAAAACAACCCATAAGATGGATATCCTGATCAAGGAACTTCTGCAACTGTCACGCCTCAATCGTGATGCTTTACATTATTCAAGCCTGGATATGACCCATATGGTGCAGGATATCCTGAAAAACATCAAGGATACTCTGCCCATTGAAGGCTTCAACATAGATATCTCTCCTCTGGAACCATGTAAGGGAGACTATGCCCTCATGGGTGAAGTATGGCAAAACCTCCTGGAAAATGCCATCAAATTTACCCAGCCCTGTCCCACCAAAAGTATCCAGATAGGAAGCCGTAAAGAACTCAATGAGACGGTCTATTTTGTCAAAGACACGGGAGTAGGCTTTGATATGCAGTATGTGGATAAAATCTTTGCCGTGTTTCAGCGACTGCACCGGGAGCGGGAGTTTGAAGGCACGGGCATAGGTCTGGCAATTGTAAAAAAGGTGATTGAGCGCCACAATGGCCAGGTATGGGCAGAAAGCACGGTAGGGAAAGGCACGACTATCTACTTCTCAATACCGCATTGATATAGCACCCTCATTACGCTCTTATTACAATTACGCTATCAATACGGACTCATTACGCATCGGATGCGCAGTGGCAGCGTGATTATAATGCGTTTGGATTGGGATTCGGATTTAAGTCAGGGAACAATCTGAACACCAGATTCATATGGTGTTCCGAACCATTGAAGCTATACGAGATGTACCAACTCAGCCCTATCCGACCCTAAAATGTACTGAGTGCTTCCTCAATGTAGTCCAAGAGGGGGTTGTTATCAAAAGTCTTTTCCATCACCTTGATCACATTCAATTCTGCCATAATCTCAGTATAGTCATTAACAACCGCTCCAGTGAAGATCAAAGCAGGTGTATCAACGCCCATTTTGCGTATTTCTCTGAGCGCTGCGATCCCGTTTGTATCTTGCAAGCTCTGGTCTATTAAGAGGATATCGAATGAATGGTGATTCAGGATATCCAGAGCTTCTTCCAGCGATTCAGCACCCATGAGATGATGCCCACGTTTGTTGCAGGCTCGGCCCAGTAGAATTCTGATGTTCTCATCATCATCGAGGATGAAGATACTGGCTGTAACGGCTGTTCTGGTTCTCTTTTTCTGCAGAGCTTCGCGGATGCAATGCGACAGTTGAGCTTGTGTAAATGGTTTTGACAGCAGGGGATAGGTGTATCCTAATGATCTGGCTCTATCCATTAGCCGGTCAGTATATCCTGAAATCAGGATTACCCCGATCCTGGGCAAGAGATTCTTGATTCGGGTAATCAGTTCAATACCATCAATACCTGGCATCACCAGATCGCTGATCACAAGGTCTGGCACCAAGCCATCCTTGATCGCTTCCAAGGCTACGTTGCTATTACTGAAAGTCACGCATTGATATCCCATGGCCTCGATCATGCGTTGTGAAAGAGCACAAATCTGGGGTTCATCATCCACGACCAGGATAAACTCATTGCCCCCTTCTGCCAGTTCAAGCTGAGATGGATCAGTTTGGCTGATAAAGTCCTGATTTTTTGCAATCGGGAAATACATCTTGAACGTCAGCCCCTGTGTTGCATTTGGTTCAACAGTGATAGATCCTTTCAATTGCTTCATGATACTATAGACCAGAGCAAGGTACATCCTGGTATCGATTTCCGAGCTTAGGGCATCCACATAAGGCTCAAAAATACGTGACAGCTTGTTGTGATCTATGGGCTTGCTGTTGTCGGCGATAGTCAACTGGATATATCCTGCTCTGGATTTATCCTGGGGTTTACCAGTAGTGATGGATAATGTCCCTCGTGAGGGCATGGCTGATCTGGCATAACTCGCCAGATTCAGGATCAATTGCTTGAGGCATTCTTGATTTGCCAGGATTGGTTTCAGCGAACGTTCGGGCTCATACACGACATCGATTTTAGCTCCCATTATAGATTTCATAGTATGCATCAGTTTCGAAATGCTGTCGTTTAAATCTATGCTTACTAGTTCTGGTGGTGTTTTCTGAGAAATAATCGAGAGTTTATTGGATAGTTCCCGAGCCCGATCCCCTGCCTTGAGTATCTCTTTGGTGTGATTGCCAAGGGGGCTATCTGCAGGCAAATCTTCACGTAGCTCTTCTGCATAGCCCATAATGATGGCAATGGCATTATTCAATTCATGAGATATACCAGCGGCAAAATTCGCGATCGCATCTGCCACATGAGCACTGTGCTCGTTATTGGGGTCAAACACCTGCATACCTGCATGCTCACTGCCCTGGGATTGGGAGTCTGATGTGGGGATGATTGAATCTCTATCTTTCATTAACTACCTCATTTGCTTAAAAAAGAACATTATAGCATTGCTTGGGAGCCATATCTACTAATCTAATAGAATGGTGGATCCTTGTCAAGCATGAAATCCAGACCTGATCTCTGAGTTTCAAAAACCATTGACATAAATGCAGTGTTTTTAATCATGGAGAGCTGATGCTATCGACATGTTACAAAATAAAATAGATATCCCCAGGGAGGATTTAATGAAAGCCAATGGTTGCCGTTATGGAACTCATCGTGTGGTAGAACCCAAGGGCGTGTTGCCCCAACCTGCCAGAGTATTGAACAACGACATGACCGAGATTTGGGACAATGAACTGCTGATCGACGTGATCCGTCTCAATGTGGACAGTGCCTCATTTCATCAGATCAAGCAAAAGCTGATTGCCCAAGGGCATACTGATATTGAAGCAGCCTTTGCCGAACATGCCATTGATCTCACTACCCGCACCGGTAAACACAAAAATGAAGATACTGGCAGCGGTGGAATGCTGATCGGCAGAGTAGCCGCCATCGGTGACAAATTTGAAATGAAAGAGACCATCAAAGTGGGCGATAAGATTGCCAGCCTGGTATCGCTGTCTCTTACTCCTCTGAAAATCAATAAGATCAAGAAAGTCCTCCTGGATAAAGACCAGGTGGAGATTGAAGGGCAGGCTATTCTCTTCTCCAGTGGCATCTATGCCAAGCTTCCGGATGATATGGATGAAAATCTTGCCCTGTCAGTACTGGACGTGGCTGGAGCCCCGGCCCAGGCTGAAAGATTGGTTAAACCTGGTGATACAGTTGTGGTCATCGGAGCCAATGGCAAGAGCGGTATTCTTTGCAATGCCGTGGCTCGCGAACGGGCTGGAGTATCCGGCAAAGTGATAGGTGTGGTGCGCAATCAAAACTACATCTCTACCTGCCTGGAAACTGGATGCCACGAAGTAATCATCGCCAATGCTACCGATGCAATCACGATTGAGCGGGAAGTATCCCGTCTGACAGGTGGTAAGATGGCTGATGTTGTGATCAACGTTGTCAATATCGAAGATACTGAACTGCCCACTATCATGGCTTGCCGTGACCGGGGACTGGTATATTTCTTCTCCATGGCTACATCCTTCACCAAAGCTGCCCTCGGTGCTGAAGGTATTGGTGCAGATGTAGATATGATCCTGGGCAATGGCTATGCCCACAACCATGCTGTAATCTCTATCGACCTGCTGCGTCGCAATCCTGTCCTGATGCGGCTCTTCCAAGAGCGTTATACAGACTAGGAGGCCTCATGAGCATCATCGACATCCGCTCCATAGCTGATGAAACCCAATGGAACGACTGGCATTGGCAATTGAGAAACCGGATCACCACAGCCGAAGAGCTGAAGAAGTATATTCGCCTGCTCCCGGAAGAAGAAGCTGTCTTTGCCGACCAAGCCTTCTCTTTCCGTATGGCTATTACACCTTACTATCTATCTTTGATCGATCCTGACAATCCCAATGATCCAGTCCGGCTGCAAGCCATTCCCCGCATTGCTGAAAGCAGTATGGACAGCTACGACATGGCTGATCCCCTGCATGAGGATGCCGATGCTCCCGTGCCCGGGATGACACATCGCTATCCAGATCGCGTTCTCCTCTTGCTCACGGATCAATGTGCCATGTATTGCCGGCATTGTACCCGCCGCAGAAAAGCGGGGGAACATGATGCTCCCATGCCCAAAGACAATGTGGACAAAGCCATTGCCTACATCCGTGATCACAAGGAAGTGCGGGACGTGATCCTCTCCGGAGGTGATCCTCTTACTTTAGGAGACGAGCGCCTGGATGAGATTCTGGGCAAGCTCAGCGAGATCGACCATATCGATATCGTTCGTTTGGGCACCAGAACTCCGGTGGTGCTGCCTATGCGCATCACAGAAAGCCTGATGAAGGTGCTGAAGAAGTATCCCTTTGTCTGGCTTAATACTCACTTCAATCATCCTCAGGAGATCAGCAGCGAAGCAGCCAAAGCCCTTGCTGCCATTGCTGAAACTGGAGTTCCCATGGGTAATCAATCTGTGCTGCTGAAAGGCATCAACGATCATGTGGATGTGATGAAGGCTTTGGTGCACAAATTAGTCCGTAACCGGGTACGCCCTTATTACATATATCAATGCGATCTTTCCGAAGGCATCTCGCATTTCAGAACTCCTGTCGCCAAAGGTATCGAGATCATCGAATCCCTCCGCGGCCACACCAGTGGGCTCTGCATTCCCACCTATGTTGTGGATGCTCCTGGGGGAGGCGGCAAAATACCTGTGATGCCAAACTACATCATTTCCCAAATGCCGGGACGGGTGATCCTCCGCAATTATGAAGGCTTTATCACCAGCTATACCGAGCCGGGATTTACTCCTGCCGAAGATGATAAATACCGGGATCGTTGCCCTGAAGAACGCAAATCCTGCGAGGGCGTGATGAGTCTTTTACGAGGCCGGAAAGTCTCCATCGGCCCGGCCGAGACCAAACGGAATCAACGCCGCAACCACTAATGGAATAAGGAAGTATGCTTAGTTGGATTACCGATCCTGCACTCAAGAACATCGCTTTGGTAGGGATCAGTAAAAACTCTGGCAAGACCTCTGTTTTAAACCACCTCATCCAGTCCTTTCCGGGACTGGATTGGGGTGTAATGACCACTGGCATCGATGGGGAAGAGCAGGATACCATCTTCAAGACGCCCAAGCCCAAAGTCAAGCTCCTGGCTGGCAACATCTTTTGCTGTGACAGCCGCACTTTGGATCTGCATGGCAGCAAGGTAAGCATCTTGCATGGCGAAACCTGCTCCGGACGCAAGCTCTGGCTGCTAAAAGCTTTGGAAGCTCTGGAGACAGAGATCACAGGACCATCAGCAGTAAGCGCACAGATCAGGATGGCAAAACGCATCCAAAGCCTTGGTGCCGGCAAAGTACTCATCGATGGTTCGTTGGATCGTAAATCCATCGCCCTGGAAGCAGACGTGCATGCCTTGATCCTCGCTATTGGCGCAAGTTTTGGCAACCTCGAAGCCATTAGCAAAGAAGTTTCCCGCCTGAGGCTGCTGGCTTCAATCCCTGCTTTGGAATCTGGAACTTATGTTCTGCGCAAACTCCGCAAGAGCACTACGATCCTGACCTTGGGAAACAGGGGTTGGCAGGATACCACTCTCACCAGCCTGATCGGCCATGAAAAGGCTTTGCACACGATCCTCGAAAGCGCTCCTGGCGCTGTATATATCCCTGGAGCTTATACTGCCGGCATGCATCACAAGCTGGTAAAAGTACTGGCACAATCCTCGACCCGACTGATCTTTCGGCATCCTGAATGCCTGAAACTGGAGCTGGGGGATTTGAACAGCCTGCTGAAGCAAAACCAGGTGCAATGCCTGATCCCCTTCCGGATCAAAGCTTATGCCCTAAACTCCTGGTCGGTTCAAGGAACTGCTCAGGATGCACAAATATTCCGGGATAGCCTGCGGCAGGCTTTTCCCGATGAAAACCTAATAGATATCAGGGAGATTGGATGATTTCAGATCGGGACAGGCTTACTTCGCTGACCGTGAACCTTGGCTTGTTCAGCAATATCCTGCTGTCTGCACTCAAGACCTCAATCGGGATTATTGGGCATTCTCCTGCGCTACTTGCAGATGGCATCAATTCCACCTCCGATGTAGTGTACTATATAGCCGTAAAGATCTTCATGAAGCAGGCCAATAAGCCAGCAGATAAAGAGCATCCTTATGGCCATCGTCAGCTGGAATCGATCTCAGCCATCGTCGTGGGAGCGTTTATCCTGACCACCGGAATTGCCATTTTCTGGGAGAGCATCAGCAAGGTTTATGATTTGCTAACTCATACAGAAACTGGCCGTTATGCTTCGATCTGGGCTCTGGTGATAGCGCTGTGCACCTTTATGTTAAAAATCTACCTGTTTTACTTCACCAAGCGGAACGCCAAAAAGACTCACAACCCCACCCTGAAAGCTCTTGCCAATGACCACTTCAATGACATCATGGCCTCCATGGCCGTGATCGTGGGTGTGGTCATGGGCAGGATGGGATTCTTTTGGATGGATCCCGCCGCCGGAGCAGTAGTGGCTATATACATCATCAAAACTGGGGTGGAGATCGTAATGGAATCCTCCCAGGATCTCATGGACAGCACACCGGATGATGATTTCAATCAGGAACTCAGGAGTGTGACTCTTGCCGTGCCTGGAGTAAAAGGCATCGAAGAGCTTGGCATCCATCGATTTGGCCCCTATTACACCGTGAACCTGACCATTGAAGTAAGTGGGAATATTTCCATCGATGCCGGCCACAGTATCTCCCATGCAGTGGAAGCCAGCCTGATGGAGCATTTTTCCCAAGGCTTGCGCCGGGTTCACATTCATTACCATCCCTTCACCGAACCCCAACATGCCCCTCCCAAGGAGTAAATATGACTTTAGGAAAGAAAATCCTCTTTATCACAGCCCTCTCCCTTGTCGCTATCTTCAGTCTGTATAGTCTTATATCACCATTATTCCGTGCGAACTTCCATCACCAGCCCCTGGAGCCCCCTGTAGATCCCTGGGTCACTCAAACCATTCCTCCCGGAGGATCGATTTATTCAGTACTGGAAAAGCTCTCACTGCCAGGTACAGAGATTGGTATGATCGCCTACAGAATAGGTGATTACATCGATGTCACTACCATCCAACCCGGTGATACCTTGAGGGTATTGCTCAATGAGGAAGGCAACAAAATCACAAAAATGATGTTTGTTCAGGAACCTACCATCCGCCACCATTTTGTGACCAGCGCAGACTCCCTGATCTATACCATGGAGTCTCTGCCGGTTACCAAACGGCACCGTATCCTCGATGGCGAACTGGATGGTACCCTGGATAGATCACTTCTGGCTTTGGGACTTTCACCTCAGAACAAGCAGGATATCAACAATGGTCTCGAAGGAGATATCAGTTTTCAGCGTGATGCCCGTAAAGGTGATAAATTTCAGGTCTTTATCGAAGAACGCATCTTCGAAGGAAAGCCTCTGCCCCGGGCAAAAATCCTCTATGTTAGTTATAATGGCGTTCGCACAGGATTTCACGAGCTCTTCCGTTATGAACAAGCCGATGAGAAGTCCGTGCTCAATGGTCTATACAATAAAGAAGGCAAAAGCAATAATACCAGTGGTGTGGGGTTTCCCCTATCCAGCATCCACGTGAGTTCTGCATTCGGACGCAGGCTGGATCCTTTTTCCGGGCGTTGGGCTAATCACCAGGGCGTGGACTACCGTGGCAGGTATGGCACCCCTGTGTTTTCCGTGGCGGCAGGAACCGTGCAATCAGCACGCTACAATGGTGGCTATGGCAACGAAGTGCGGATCAAGCATCCCAGCGGGATGATCAGCCTCTATGCGCATTTGGCGTCCATGAGTGTCCGGGCCGGGCAGAGCGTCAAACGTGGCCAGGTGATCGGGCGGGTAGGCTCTTCGGGACGTTCCACAGGAGCCCATCTGCATTTTGGTCTGCTTTCCGGCAATAAATACATCAATCCCAAACAGCTCAAGATGGTGGGCGCAGAACGACTGAACGCAACCCAAATGGTAGAATTCGAAGCTCAAAAGGCAAACATCCGCCAGCAGATGGAGCTGATCCTCAATCCTCCACCTCCAGTGCAGACAGCCACGACGAAGAAGTAATTCTCTAATAGAACGCAGATGACAGGATGAATAGGATAACTGGATTCTTTTATCCCTTACCACAGAGAAAGCAAAGAAAGCAGAGAACACAGAAAGTAACCGTGAATTGAGTGGATGAGTGAAACCAGCGCTAATCATTTAGGTGATTCATCGAATTCATTTGTTCAGAGAGGTTAATCCGTCTTAATCCGTAGAATCAGTATAATCCGTGAAAAAACGCATGCCAATTTGACTGGAATTGAACTAAATCTTGTTCATCCTTGGTATCCCGTCATCTGTGTGCCAATATAATCTGGGCTCTCGGTGGAATCTGCGTGCCAATCATCCCATCTCCATCTACACTATCACCACGCAACCACTACGGAAATGATGCGTAATGACTGCGTATTGATAGCGTAATTCAGATAGGGGCGAAACTGGCAGGGCTCTAAAAATCAGCTACATAAAAAAATGCCACGGGGGAGTCACCCGTGGCATGTGTCTGTGTGTTGCTGAGGAGGGATAATCTATCTGTGGTGTTTCATTTGGGAGCCTTTCTTGCCCCCGCAGTCACCGCTATCTCCGCAATCACCGCAATCTTTTGAGCGGTTCATGTTTTGGCGCATTTGTCCCCATGCACCTTGAAATTTTCCTTGCTGCATACATTTTCCCATATTCATGCCCATGCCCATATTCATGCCCATATTCATGCCCATGTGCATACCCATGTTCATCATGTTTTTCTGCATGATCTCTTTCTGTTCTTTGGTGAGTTCTTTCGTTCTATTGGCCATCAGATCGATGCGGGCATCGGCTAGCTGCTGTTCTTTGGTGGCGATCTGCTTGTTGATCTCTTTGGCACGGATGAAGTTTTCCGCTTTTATAGCAGCCATTTTGTCGATCCTGAGGTTTTTCAGCTCAGCTTCCAGGGTGTTTTTTTGCTTTTCAAAACTGGCATGATACTCCGCGAATTTCTTGATCTGGGCATCGGTGAGCTTGAGCTCATCCATGTGTTTAATCATCCCCATCTCTGGATCCATCATATTGTGCATCATGGGGTTTCCCTTCATAGGGGGGATATTTTTTTCAGCTTTTTGCGCCAGCAGTACACCAGCAGCAAGCATCATTATCAGGCTAATTATGAGGTATTTTTTCATGTCTCTTTCTCCTGTGAAAATCTCTTAATTTGTCGTTTTGCATTTCTTTTAACTGGTTGGCGCGGGCAGTGAAATGCTCTTTGGCTTCTGCCGCACTCATTTGTTTGCGAAGTTCGAGGATACTCTTGCCCAAATGCTTCTCGAGATTGTTTTGGGCGGTTAATGAAGAATCGATAATGGCTTGTATCTTGGTCTCATCGATGGGATCTTTGGCAAGCTCTTCCATCAGCATGATCTTCGTACTGTCAAATTTGGCACGGAAGGCAGGGATCTGCGAACCGGGCTTCATGTGTTTCCAGATCGGCAAGGGTGGAGCCTGGCCCATGGGAGGACGGCCAGGATGAGGAAATGGCGGGCAGGGACGGATGAATCTGAACCAGACCATGCTGCCAACCACTGCCAGGTTGAAGCCCAGGGATACCAGCAGGAGAGCAATAAGAAGACGCCTACTCATCGTAAGTCTCCAAGAGGCTGATCTGTCCGAAAGTGTTATGTTCACTCTGTTCTGTAGAGCTTGTCACATTCGTCTCCGAACTCAGGGCAAAGCTTTGGATGCCCACCCAGGTTCCTGCATACAGGCTGAAAAGTACCGCCAGAGTGGCAGTGGCATATCCCAGCTTCCAGCGCTCAGCAAAGCTGCGGCGTGGGGCTTGGGGCAGGTTGTGGATGATCCTGTGATGCAACCACTCCGGGAAGGGGCTGGGATTATCATTTATAAATGCCTGTTTGATGGCTTGATTGTGCACATCGATCTCACGGCAGGAGGGACAGCTTTGCAGATGCAGATCAAGTGCTTGAGCCTGTTGAGGCTTGAGCTGATTATCGAGCTTGCGGCTCAGGAAACGTTCAGCGGTGCTGCATCTCATCGTTCTCTCCTTTGTGAAAATTTGGTTACGCTCATTATACCTCCCGGCTTTTACTTTCCTGCATGATTTTTTTTCGAAGGATGCGCTTCGCCCTTACCAAAAGGGATTCCACGGCTTTTACGCTGATGCCCAGGTGTGTGGCAATATCCTTGTAGGACATGTTTTCGTAGTATTGCAATTGTATCACTGCTGCCAGTCGGGGTGGCAATTGTCCCAGCGCCAGATTCAGGCTGCTGTAGTCTTTGGTTTCGGGTTCAGTCTGGGGCTGGGGGAGATGTTTGAATTTATCGGGATCAATTGGTATATAGCGTTTGCGCTGTTTGATGAAAGTCATGGCCTTATTGTGAGCAATCTTATATACATAAGATAGCGCAGTGGCTTCCTCGATCCGCTCAAAATGATCATACACCGAGATAAACACTGTCTGTACCAGGTCCATGGCGTCGTGTTCACTGGCGGTAATGCCCATCAGATAGCGGAATATCCGCTTCTCATGGGTGGCCAGGAACTCCTCAAAATGCTCTTTATTCATCAACACTACCTAGGGAAATAATAACCAATCCTGGCTTTTCTGCAAGAAACAAGCCAAACAGCCATGTAAAGATTACTTGACGGTAAGTCCAGCCTCAAAAACCATGATGATATGGATCGAAATCACAGTATCATCTGGTTGGCCGGAAAATATCTCAAGGGCAGATCCCAGCGTGGGATCAGTCGGGGACATTATCTCACCCTGATCGGCATTGCCCTGGGGGTGGTGGCGCTTATTGCCGTAAGCTCTGTCATGAATGGTTTCCGGGCTGATATCAAATCCCGCATCATCGGCACTCTGGCAGAAATGCGCCTGAGCAGTGCCAATGCTCAGCCCTTGAAGGCTTACCAGGATCTCATTGCCAGCCTGGCCGCACATGGCTATAAGGCTGCCCCAGTGGTGCGTGCCGAACTGCTCTTGAAGCGTGATACGGCAGCAGTTCCGGCCTTGTGTTTTGGGATCGATCCACATCTGCATCCCGATGTGGCTCCGGTATTGAAGCAAGCCCGGGAGCAAGGTTCATTTGAAGGTCTCCTGGCTGGAGATCTGCAGGGTTTCGAGGATCAGGGCATCGTCCTGGGAGCAGGATTGGCGAGTGCGCTGAATGTGTATATCGGGGATGAACTGCAACTCATCTCTCCGCTTTTCAATATCCCCACGGCTTTTGGGCTCTTACCCCGCGTGAAAATCCTGCGTGTGGCGGCGATCTTCTCCGCCGGCATGCCAGAGTACGATCAGAACTATGCTTACATCCCCCTTGCTGTGGCGCAGGAATTCAATGCCTATGCCGATGTAGCGGACTATCTGGAGATCCGCAGTCCCAGTCCTGATCAAAGCGCCAAGGCTCTGCAGAAACTGCGCCCCTTGTATCCTGAGTATCGTTTGGAGGATTGGAGCAGCTTTGATGCCAGCCTCTATGGTGCAATCCGCTTTGAGAAATACCTGATGTTTGTGATCATGCTGTTCATGTTTATCATCGCTTCCTTTAACCTGACGGGTTCACTGCTCAAGCTGATCACACAGAAAAAACGGGAACTGGGTTTGCTCAAGGCTATGGGCTATACAGAAAAGGACTTGAGCCGCTTGTTTTTGTATCAGGGTCTCATTCTCAGCAGTATCGGTATCATGGGGGGTCTGGTATTGGGTACAGTGCTGCTGGTGATCCAGGATCAATTTGGCATAGTGAGGCTCTCCATGGGCAGTGGTGATGCGATCACCCTCCCTGTGCAAATGATGCTGGCTGATTATCTGCTGGTGATTATCGTTTCCTATGGACTTACCATCCTGAGTGTGATGCTGCCTCTCAGGAGGCTAAAAGATATCAATGCGGTGGAGCTGATCCGCCGGAATGTTTAACTACCTAAATACGAGGTGACCCATGACCAGAAAAGAAGCTTTCCGGATTGCCATTGAGGCAGAGATCCGTTCGCAAAACCTGTATAGAGCTCTGGCAAAAAGTTTCCAGAAGCCGCAATCGGCAGCCATCTTCAAGGAATTAGTGCTGTATGAACAAAACCATGAGAGCAAGCTGCGGACTCTGTATGCTCTGGAATTTCCGTCTGAAGCCCTGCACCTGACCCAGGATCCGGATCAGGAACTGAAAGGCCTGAACCTGGATGATCCCCGCAAGGTGCTGGAATTTGCCATATCCCGTGAAGAACTGGCACAGAATATCTATCAGAAACTGGCAGAACAATCTACAGATGATGAAGTGCGGAGATTGCTGATGGACTTTGCCCAGGAAGAGCTATATCACAAAGATCTGCTGTTCACAGAGCTTGAACGCATCCATGGCGTAGTATCCTGGTACGATCCATCCGAGCTTAGCGGTTTGATGGAGGACTGATCCGCAGGTCTGTGCTGTAAGGATGAGAAAAGACCAGACTACTCTCTTTGATCAGGAAGAGCTGAGCTCGCTCAAGGCACCCCTTGCTGTAAAACTGAGGCCGCAAAGCCTGCAGGAACTCCGGGGACAGGAGAAGCTCGTAGCTCAGGATTCACTGCTGAACAGCATGATCAACAAGGGAGAATATCATAGCTTTATCCTCTGGGGACCTCCCGGTACGGGTAAGACGACTATTGCCAGCATCATCGAACGCACTGCCCCATACAGGTTTATCCATTTCAGCGCAGTGCTTTCCAGCATCGGGGATGTGAAGGCTGTGATGAAGGATGCGGATTACATGCATCGAACTCAGAATCAGCGTAGCATTATCTTTATCGATGAAATTCACCGCTTCAATAAAGCCCAGCAGGATGCCTTTCTGCCCTATGTGGAAAGCGGTGCAGTCATCCTGATCGGTGCGACTACAGAGAATCCATCCTTTGAAGTGATCCCTGCTCTGCTCTCCAGGTGCCATGTCTTTGTTCTGGAATCATTGTCCGAAGAGGATTTGGGGGCTATTCTAAGGCGTGGAATGGAAGAGCTGCATCTGGAAACAGATGATGCGGTGATCGCCTGGATGGCAAAAAACTGTGGGGGAGATGCGCGCCGGGCTTTGAATGAACTGGAACTGGTGCAACCCTATTTACAGGAAAATCCGCATCCCGAAATCTCCGATCTAGCCAAAGTACTGGCCAAAAAGACCATGTATTATGATAAAAACCGGGAAGAGCACTACAACCTGATCTCAGCTCTACATAAATCCCTGCGGGGTAGCGACCCTCAAGCCGGCCTGTATTGGCTGGCGAGGATGCTGGAGGCGGGAGAGGATCCCCGCTATATAGTGCGCCGCATGATCCGCTTTGCCAGCGAAGATATTGGCCTGGCGGATCCCAATGCTCTCACTCAGGCGATCGCTGCCAAGGAAGCTCTGCTCTTTATCGGAATGCCAGAAGCCAGCAATGCCCTGGCGCAACTGGTGGTTTATCTGGCCACAGCCCCCAAAAGCAACAAGCTTTACACTGCTTACAAAGCTGCTGCTGAGGATGCCCTCAAAACCAGCCACTACGGGGTTCCCCTGCATATCCGCAACGCTCCCACCAAGCTCATGAAAGATCTGGATTATGGTAAGGATTACCAGTATGATCATGATTTTGAGTATGGTTATAGCTATCAGAAGTACTTCCCGGATCAAATGCCAGAAAAGGAGTACTACTCTCCTGGTGAATATGGTTTTGAAAAAGAGATCGCCAAACGCCTGGAGTGGTGGAGAAAGCTGCGCAATCGTAAGAATTAGGCAGGGTTGATAGCGCTGTCTGTATGGCTGGAGTGATATAACATTTAGTTAGAAATGACATAATCCATGCCCAGCCCACCGCCCAATAATGTATGGGGCTCCGCCTCATGCCCCATCAGATTGTGTCATTTGGGTGAGGAAGCTTATGATGTGCAGGCTAACGCCTGCTTTTCATATCGAACAATTCCGGGAAATGTGAATCATAATACAAGGCGGTCAGGCTGCCATCCAAAGAATATAGCACGTGTAGACTGCGCGTGTCGGTAAGAAACCAGACCAGTTGCTCAGTGCCTTCTTCCATGAAGTTTTTGTCTCCATGCATTTTGATGATGCGCTGGATCACGAGATCATCATTGTCCGCGCCATTGTCTGCAAAGTATTTCACAAACCATCCTGCCACTCTCTGGCTTTGAGGTTCGATAAAGACGAGGATGGCCTCCACAAAGGCATTTACATCACTGTAGTATTTCACGGCATTTCTTTCGCTGCCTTCAGGGTAAAAGGTGGATAGTGCCAGGAGTGAATCTGCCTCGGCCAGGGTCATGCCATAGGCCAGATTAAACAGTCCGGTTTGGGCTGCCAGCCCCAAGGCCAGGGTTAGTAATGCGGTTATGAGTAAGAGTTTTTTCACAGTAAGCTCCACCTTTATGGTCAAAGTTCGTTCCAGCTTTTTTCTCTGCCCATTGCCGTCAATGAAAATTGAACATGCACAAAACACTTGCCAAGAATGCACCATGGCAGAGGCTAGCCCGATCAAGGATAGGATGGACTCAGATGAAACGAAAGCTCTACCTGATCGATGGCACAGCCTTGCTCTATCGGGCTTACTTTGCCTTTATCAAGAACCCCCTGATCAATAGTAAGGGGCAACATACCTCGGCAATCTTTGGCGTAGTGAATTCCTTCATGACGCTTCTGGATAAGATGCAAGCGGAGCATGTGGCCATTGCCTTCGACCGCAAGGCTCCTACTTTCCGCCATCATGACTATGCCGAATACAAGGCCAATCGTCCGCCCATGCCGGAAGACATGAGATCTCAGGTAGCTCCGGTGCGGGAGTTCTTTACCCTGATCGGAGTGCCTGAAATCGGTGCAGACGGCTATGAAGCAGACGATGCTCTTGGGACTATGGGAGCAAGATATCAGGGTGACTATGATATCGTGTATGTAACCAGCGACAAAGACTATTGTCAGCTTGTGAACGCCCATGCCACGCTGTACGACCCCATGAAGGACAGCCATCTGGATATCGAGGGCGTAGTAGCCAAATATGGGATCAGACCAAAGCAGTTTATTGACTACCTGGCCTTGATAGGGGATTCCTCAGACAATATCCCCGGAGTGCATGGCATTGGCCCCAAAGGTGCCAGCGGACTCCTGAATGAATATGGCGACCTGGACAGTATCTATGCCAATCTGGAACACATCAGCCCCAATCTGCGTGCCAAACTGGAAGCCAATCGTGACAATGCCTATCTTTCCCGGCATCTGGCTACCATCGTGCAGGATGCCCAGCTCGAGATTCCACCCCCGACCAGCCTGAGTTTTGCAGCCGAAAGCCTGATGCAGGCCCTACCCATGCTCAAGGATTATGAACTGATGAGCGTGGTGCGCAGGCTGGAAGCAAAGTACCCGCACCTTAAGCATGCCCCGGTAGCTCAGGATTATATCCAGGAGGATATCTTTGCCGAGAGTGAGGTAAGCCCCGAACCAGCAGTGGAACCGGCGCAGGAACCCCAGCTTCAGGCTTTGGGTTTTGAGGCCATCCTGGTAGATTCCCAGCATTTACAGCATCTATTGAGCGCAATCTCTGCCTCGCCTATGGTCAGTCTTGATACTGAAACAGACAATATCGATGCCCTGCAGGCGTCACTAGTAGGCATATCACTATGTTTTGCCGACGATCGGGCTTATTACCTGCCTTTAGGACACCAACTGGCGGAAAACCTGCCCCTGAAGCCTACCCTCGCTGCCCTTGCCACCGCGCTACAGGGCAAGACCATCATCGGGCACAATCTCAAATACGACCTCACTGTCCTGGACAAGCATGGGTGGATGATCACCAATCCCATCTTCGATACCATGCTGGCGGCATACATCCTGGAACCTGGGATCTATTCATACTCTCTGGATGAATGCGCCAGGCGGGAGCTGAATCACAAGATGATCCCTATTCATGAACTGATCGGCAAGGGCAAAAACCAGATCACCTTCGATCTCGTGGCTCCTCAAAAGGCCTGCAACTATGCTGCGGAAGATGCCTGGGCAGCATGGCGTTTGCAGCAGGTTTATACCTCGAGGCTGGAGCACAGCCCGGCCCGGGATGTATTTTATCAGATCGAATTGCCTCTGGTGAATGTACTGAAGCGCATGGAGATCAGTGGCGTCAGCATCGATACCCGCATCCTGGGTGACATCTCCCATCATATCAATCTCGAGCTCAAAAAGCTCACAGAACAGATCTATGCCATCGCCGGATACAGCTTCAACATCAATTCCACCCAGCAATTGGCAAAGCTGCTGTTTGAGGATCTCAAGCTGCCTGCCAAAAAGAAGACTCAAACTGGGTACTCCACAGATAGCTCCGTCCTGGAAACTTTGTCTGAGGATTATGAGATTGCCGAGCTCTTGCTCTCCTACCGCATGCTGGCCAAGCTGGAAACCACTTACGTGAGCGCTTTACCACGCTTGATCAATCCCCACAGCGGCAGGATCCACTCCTCCTTCAATCAATGCGTCGCCTCCACTGGCAGGCTCTCTTCCTCGAATCCCAACCTCCAAAACATTCCCATCCGCACTGAACTGGGACGAGAGATCCGCAAAGCTTTTGTAGCAGGCGCTGAGGATAGATTGATCCTGGCCGCGGACTACTCCCAGATCGAGCTGCGGCTGCTGGCTCTGATGTCCAGGGATGAAGTGTTGATCCAGGCTTTTCGGGACAACGTGGATATTCACACCCAAACTGCTGCCCAGATCAATAGCATCCCAATCAGTGCAGTTACCCCGGATCAGCGCCGCGCTGCCAAGACGATCAATTTCGGTATTCTCTATGGCATGGGGCAGAGGAAGCTGGCGCGGGAATTGGGGATTTCTACCACCGATGCCAAACAGATTATCGAGCGTTACTTCAATCAATTCCCTTCCATCCGCAGCTTCATTGCTGGTTGTGTGGAACGAGCCCAGTATGAAATGCAAGCCCAAACTATCTTTGGCAGGATTCTGCAACTACCAGGAATCCGCAGCAAGCATCAGGGAATTCGCAGCGAAGCGGAACGTGTGGCAGTAAACATGCCCATCCAGGGCAGTGCCGCAGATATCATTAAAAGGGCGATGCTGGATCTGGATCAGCATTGTAATGAACACCTGATGATGATCCTTCAGGTGCATGATGAACTGGTTTTTGAAGTGAGCCGTGATTATGTGGATGAAGCCAGAATCCTGATCGCAGGATGCATGGAAGCAGCACTACCGGTTCAGATGCGGGAGATTGTGGCTTTGAAGACTGATATTGGAGTGGGAAAAAGCTGGTACGAGGCTCACTGATCCTGGTGATTGCTGTGATGCCGCAATCTTTCCAGAAGATGTGAGTGCTTGCCGATCCTGAATAGCCAGAATACCATAAAAGCTGCTAATACAGTCACGATCCCGCCGATGATGAGCACCAGCCAGGGGAAGCTCTTGCGAAATTCCGCCGTCATATACTCGTGGGTGTTCCACATCGCTGAAGTATCAAAGCTCCAGGTGATGGTTTTACCTTTGATATCGACGTTTTCCGAGGCGGCATTGGTACTCATGATCTGCCAGGGGACATGGAGTTTATAAGTCCAGGATGAGGCCGGACTATGCATTTGGCTGAATAGCTCTTCCAGGGCATCTTCTTCTTCCTGACTGCCCAGGGCAATCCGGCGTTTGAACGTGATGCGGCGCGGGGATTCCTTGTTCAGGGTGATCTTGCCCCAGAAATCAGCCGAACCAAGTTGATCGTTCACATTGTTGAAGGCTTCGATGCTTTTGAATTTGAACACAATGTCATAGACCACATCCTGTCCCAGACGCTGAACTTTATAGCTTTGCAGATTAATTCCGGGCAGGGCAGCCTTGCGCTGAATCTCTTCCAGATTCTCATAAGGGGAGCGGTGCACCAGACGTATCTTGGCCTTGCCCGAGCCATCCCGGTGCAGCCAGAGTTCTTCGTCGTATTGTACACATCCGGCCAGGGTAATCAAGGCCAGAATGCAAATGACAAGCCGCTTCATCCTATTTTCATCCTTCAGATTATAGTTTTCCTATTACCTCAAAACAAATGGCGTATCTTTTGGCAAGGAATTTCTTGCATTAGCCCCAAAACAAAATTCCTGTTGACAAAAGATAGCAATACCCCAATACTTGGATTAAGATATTAACATACTGGAGGTAAAGATGATAGCTCTACGTCAAATCTGGCATTGCCCAATGTGTGGAAACACAGTCGAAGCTGTTTTCGCTGGTCAGGGTGATTTGGTTTGCTGCGGTGAACCTATGAAGCTCCTGAAGGAGAATACCGTAGATGCAGCCAAAGAAAAACACGTCCCTGTAGTTACAGATTTGGGACAATCCATCAAAGTGGAAGTAGGCAGTGTGCCTCATCCCATGGAAGAAAAGCACTATATAGTCTTTGTAGAAGTGCTCACCCGAAAGAAAGTGTACCGGCATGAATTTGCTCCTGGAGAAGCTCCAGTTGCCGAATTCCCGGTGAGATTCGCCGAAGTGGAAGCTGTGCGTGAATACTGCAATCTGCATGGCCTCTGGAAAGCCTGAAACAGAAAAGAATAGATAGGAGACATCAATGTCATTCAAAGAAACCAGAACTGCTGAAAACCTGATGAAGTCTTTTGCCGGTGAATCCCAAGCCCGCATGCGCTATGTGTATGCTGCCAAAACCGCAAAGAAAGAGGGCTATGAACAGATCGCCAATATCTTCATGGAAACCGCTGAAAACGAAAAAGAACATGCCAAGGTCTTCTTCAAACACCTGCTCAAACAAGGCCTGGAAGGCTCCGTAATCAATATCATGGCTTCCTACCCAGTGGCCTGGTCGGATTGCGATACTGCCAAAAACCTGGACTATGCCGCCAATGGCGAAAAGGAAGAATGGACCGAACTCTATCCCATGTTTGCCGAGATCGCCGAAGAAGAAGGCTACAAAGAGATTGCCCTGTCCTGGCGCCTGGTGGCAAAAGTGGAAAAAGAGCATGAAAAACGCTTCCGTAAGCTCTACAACAACATCAAGAACATGCTGGTCTTCAAACGCGAAGAGAAGGTCTTTTGGAAATGCCTGAATTGCGGATACATCCACGAAGGTGCCGAAGCACCCAAGACTTGCCCGACCTGCAACCATCCGCAAAGCTATTTTGAAATACATCTGGAAACATATTAAAATACCTGGAGGAATCTCATGCAAAAGTATCAATGCATAGCCTGCGGTTGGATCTACGATCCGGCTGAAAACGACAACGTACCGTTTGAACAACTTCCTGAGGATTTTGTTTGCCCGGAATGCGGTGTCGGCAAAGACATGTTTGAACCCCTTGATTAGTAGTTTGTAACTGCCGGGAGATGCCTATAGGCGTTTCCCGGCATCTTTGCGCTCACAATAAGACTTAGTGTTTGAGGAATCATGACAATAAACGAATTCAATGAAATACTGGATTTTGCCGTAGCCCGTGAACAGGAAGCCGTGGCCTTTTACCGGGATCTGCAAAACGAAGCTAAATTCCTGGCTCAGAAAGAGTTTCTGGCCGAATTGGAAGCGATGGAACGGGGACATATCGTAGTAATCGAAAACATCCGCAAGCAGGGAGTATCCCCCGAGGATATCCAAAAAACTCCGAATCTCAAGATCAGTGAATATCTTACCGTGGATGCTGATCAGCTCGATCTTACCTACCAGAATATCCTGATCAAAGCCATGAAACGGGAAGAAGCATCCTTCCAGCTGTATAGCGAAATGAGCCAGAAATTTCCTAGTGCCGAAATAGCGCTTCTGTTTCGCAGGCTGGCTGCCGATGAGGCCAAGCATAAGCTGCGCTTCGAACAGCTTTACGACGAATTTATCAGTTCTGGCAATTGATCCTCGCCCTCGATAGCTCCCAAAGCTCCGGCTCCATTGCCCTGGCTGAAGCCGGAAGGCTGGTCTATTCAGCCTATTTCGACATCAAGATCACCCACAGTGAGACCTTGATGCCACAGCTGGATGCTGCCCTCAAATTTTGCGGAGCCACTCCCCAGGATCTTTCCGGTATCATCCTTTGCAATGGCCCCGGCTCGTTCACAGGGCTCAGGATTGGGCTCGCCACTGCCAAAGGCATTGCCTATGGCCTGGGCATCCCGGTTACTACTTTCAATTCACTCCAGCTTACCGCTCTGAACTGCCTTCACGCTGAGCGCAAGATCCTGGCGGTGATCGATGCCAAAATGCAGGAAGTATATGCAGCCCTTTATGATCCCGATCTTGGTGAGATTTGTCCCCCCCAGGTTCTTATGCCGGGGCAAATCACCCACTGGCCGGTAGCTGATTGTATCATCACCGGTTCTGCCACAAATGCTGTGGCAGCCCTGCTGCAGGCAGATGGCATTCCCCACCGTGTGGTCTGTCCATATCACCGTACTGTACGAGCTGAAGGACTCCTGCAACTGGCAGATTTGCTGGAAGGGAAGTACTTCAAGGGGGATAGCCTTGCCGATCTGGAACCGGAGTACCTCCGGGAAAGCACGGCGCAGATCCGCCAGCAAGCCAAGAAAGCGTAAAGTTTTTACACTCAGATTACTGACCGTAACGCTTAACTGGTAATGTATGTTCTTGGATGGGACACCTCTTGGTGTCTCTTTTCTGGATTCGACACGTCCCCGTGTCGACGAGGCCGCAGGCCGAGCAGGGGATTGGACACGTCCCCGTGTCCACGAGGCCGCAGGCCGAGCAGGGGATTGGACACGTCCTCGTGTCCACGAGAGCGAAGCTCGAGCCTCGTTTCACTAAACTCCTTGCAATTTGTGGCGTTATCTAGAACGAGCCCCTTCGGGTCTCCGCAGACGGGGACGTCTGCGATCCAACAGACTAAAAGCCTATGTTACCGGATTGGACACGTCCTCGTGTCCACGAGAGCGAAGCTTGAGTTTTTTGATCTTTTCAATACTTTCTGAGATTTTCTCGAGCCCCTGCGGGTCTCCGCAGACGAGGACGTCTGCGATCCAATACCACGTGTCGAATTGCGTTCCTGTCACTCTCAATTGCACTACGCTATCATTACGCACTGCATCCGTAATCACAGCGTAGTGATAGCGCAATTCTAAAAAGCAATTGACAAAAAACCCCTGCCTGCTTATATGCAACGCTGAGCAGAGAGCTTATAAACCTGCGCTGGCCGCAGACACAAGGACAGGAAATTATGGCATTGATTCTGAAAACTACGCGCTTCATCGAATCCCAGATCGACAACTTTCTGGATATTGTCAGCGATTCCGCCACCACTTTCCAATTGGCGGTGGATGATTACATGAATGGCAGAACCGAGCAATTTGAAGAACGCCTGAGCGAAATCCGTGCCTTCGAACATCGTGCGGATGACCTCCGGGTGGGCATCGAGCGTTTCCTCTACGAACGTACCCTGATCCCTGAGAACCGCGGTGATGTCCTCGCCATATTGGAAAATACAGACGAGGTGATCGACAACATCAAGGATTCCCTCCTGCAGTTTTCCATCGAGCTCCCCGCCATCCCACCTGAACTCAACGACCTCTGGCTGCAGACCACCCGGGCTTCGGTATCCGCCGTGGAGCAGCTTGTCTTTGCGGTGCGCTCCTTCTTCCGTGATCTCGCGGCCGTGAATAACTACATCCACAAAGTCTATTTCTTCGAGCGCGAAGCCGATCATATCGGTGAAAAACTGCGCCGCGCGATCTTTGCCATGGATATTGAGCTCGCCCGCAAGAGCCAATTGCGCTTTTTTGCCATCCATATCGAGAAAATCTCCGATGCCGCTCAAGCCGTATGCGACCGCCTCTCCATCTATGCGATCAAGAGGCAGCTCTAAGGCATCATGATCTTTATCTACCTGCTTAGCGGACTCTTCTTAGGCTGGTCCTTGGGCGCCAACGACACCGGAAACATCTTCGGTGCTGCGGTCGAGACCCGGATGCTGAAATTCAAAAGAGCAGCGTTGATTGCCTCGATCTTCATCACTTTGGGTGCGCTCCTGGAAGGTGGCGGACCTTCCGGTACCCTGGGGCGTTTGGGCTCCGTGGATGCTTTGGGAGGCGCTTTCACCGTCGCTCTGGCGGCGGCGATTACGATTACCGTGATCGTGCGCATCGGCATTCCCGTATCCACTTCGCAGACCATCGTGGGCGCTATTATCGGCTGGAACTATTTCTCCGGCAGGCTTACAGACTTCCGGTCGCTGCTCACCATCGCCTCCTCCTGGGTGGTGGCGTTTGTACTATCCGGAGCCATTGCCGCTTTGCTTTTCTATCTGATCCGTCCCCGCATCAACAAAACCCACATGCATCTTTTGGAGCAGGACGTCTGGGTGCGTCATGCCCTGGTAGTGGTGGGTGCTTTTGGAGCTTACTCGCTGGGGGCAAACAACATCGCCAACGTAGTAGGCGTCTTTGTGCCTGTCTCGCCTTTCAAGGATCTTTCCATTGGCGGGCTGTTTGTGATCGATAGCGTGCAGCAGCTTTACCTTCTGGGTGCGCTCTCCATCGTGGCCGGCATCTACACTTACTCCCATAAAGTGATGCGCACTGTGGGCAAGGATCTCTTTCATCTCTCTCCCGTCACGGCTTTGATTGCGCTGATGGCAGAGGCTATCGTGCTCTTTCTCTTTGCCTCGCGGGGGCTCTACAACTTCCTGCTCAGCATGGGCTTGCCCACCATCCCGCTGGTGCCGGTATCCTCCACTCAGGTGATCGTGGGTGCTGTGGTGGGGATCGGACTGGTGAAAGGCGGTAAAAACATCCGTTACAACATCCTGGGGCGCATCTCTCTGGCCTGGCTGGCAGCGCCACTCATCGCTTTTTGCATCTCCTATGTAGCCCTGTTCATCATTCAAAACGTCTTTGAACAAAAGGTTCAGCAGGAGACGCGCTATGTCTTCGATCGTGTTTCCATCACCCGCATCAGGGATCAAAAGCTCAATACCACGATCCTTTCCACTGTCAATGGCCGCAGCTTCGATTCTGAACGCCAGCTCTTCAGCGAATTGAGCCACCAGGATGGCATCACCCGTCAGGAAGTGATCCAGATCCTCCGTGTGGCGGAAGTGCACCCTATGGAGGTAAAGCTGCAGGATTTCCTGCGCAGCGGAATGCAGAAACGCTTGAAACCCGTGCAACTGAAGTCCCTGGAACAGCTCGATGGCAATAGATACCGTCATAAATGGCAACTCATGCAGGATCTGGCCCAGCGTCCCGGCTGGCGCATGCACGAGCATCCTCAGACTGAAGCTCAGAAAAACCACAATCGCATCATCAATTCCCAATTGGATATCCTCTACCGCAGTTTTCGGATTATAGATAAGAAATGAATCCCTTTATAGAGAAGATTCTGCCCCTCATCATGGCTTTCTTCCTGGGCCTGGGGCTCAAGCATTTGAAGCTGCTCAGCAAGAGCGATGCTCCGGTGCTCTTGAAACTGGTGCTGAGTGTCACTCTGCCTGCCCTCACCATCATTGCCATCACCCGCGTGGAGCTTTCCCGGGATATGCTTTTCATTCCGCTCTTTGCCATGGGTATCGTGATGCTGATGTATCTGATTTCGAATCTGGTAAATCTGCGCCTCAAGCTGCCACGACCCATGTTCGGCAGCTTCCTGGTGGGCACCATGATCATGAATACCGCCTATGTTCTGCCCTTTTTCCATGCCGCCTTTGGCAATGAAGGCCTGGCGCGGGCTTCGCTCTTTGATATCGGCAATACCTTCATGATCTTTACCTTTACCTATTACAATGCCATCAAATACGGGGACAATCCCCACACCGACCGAATCGTCTGGGCCAAGTTTCTGCGCTTGCCCCCGCTCTGGGCGATGCTCCTGGCCTTTGTTCTGAAGCTTTCACAGGTGGAACTGCCACCCCTGGGGCTGAATTTCCTCACTCTGGTGGGCAATCCCACCACCCCGCTGGTAATGATAGCCTTGGGTCTCTACTTCGAACCCCGGCTCAAAAACCTGGGTACCGCTTTCCTGGCGATCTTCATCCGCATGGGTCTGGGCTTGGGGATTGGCATTGCCCTGGCTCTGGTCTTTGGCCTCACAGGGCTCACCCGCACCACCGTGATCGTCTGCGCAGGCTTGCCCATTGGCTTCAATACCTTGATCTTTGCCAATCTGGAGAATATGGATCGCGAATTTGCCGCTACCATGGTGAGCTTTTCCATCCTTATTGCTCTGCTGTATATTCCGCTCTTGATCTATATCTTTGGGTGAGGGTTTTTACCACAGAGAAAGCAGAGAAAGCAGAGTAGTCGTGAGGTCTAGAGGTCGAGAAGTCGAGAGGTTGTCGAAAAGCGTAGATCGAGTGCTTGATCAAGTAAGGTGGATACTAAGGTGGAAGCGGCTTGTAGCCGCTTGAGGGCACACAGATTGAACATAGTGGAAGCGGCTTGTAGCCGCTTGAGAGTGGAAGTGGCTTGTAGCCGCTTGAGAGTGGAAGTGGCTTGTAGCCGCTTGATAGTGGAAGTGGCTTGTAGCCGCTTGAGAGTGGAAGTGGCTTGTAGCCGCTTGAGGGCACACAGATTGAACATAGTGGAAGCGGCTTGTAGCCGCTTGATAGAACGCAGATTTCACTGATCAAACAGCTTTACAGGATTTCTTTTCCCAACGATTTCCCCAATTAAACCGAATGAGATCATGGCAAACCCTGGAGGTGTGATACATCATAGCTTGGTGGCGTGAGCCCCAAGGAACATGGCCTCAGCCCAAGTTTAGCCCTGGAAGGGCGACAGTCCATAGCTTGGTGGCGTGAGCCCCAAGGTACATTATAGCCTTGGTAGGGCGACACTATAACAACTGTGCAGGCTCAGGAGATTCCAGACAGCCCAGCCGGTGCTGCGCACCGCCTGAACTTCTGGAAAGACGGCAGCGGCGTGTTCACTGTTCACTGTTCACTGTCCACCGTTCACCGTTCACTGTTCATTATTCATTATTCATTATTCATTATTCATTATTCATTATTCATTCTACATTCTACATTCTACTGCTTTCTCCGCCTTCTCTGTGGTAAAATCAAAATCCGTTTGATCTGTGTAATCCGTGTGCTATCAAGCGGCTACAAGCCACTTCCACTATCAAGCGGCTACAAGCCGCTTCCACTCTGCGTTCCATAAAAAAACACCCGGATCGATTTGACCCGGGTGTATATCATTTAGAGCTTATCGCTTATTTAACGATAACCATCTTTTTGGTTTGGTTCATGGTAGGTGAGGACAGTTTGTAGAAGTAAATTCCGCTGCTGCAGAGATTACCTTTGCTGTCTTTTCCGTTCCATTTCAGGTTGTGGATGCCTTGATTCAGGCTATAGGTTTTCACAACTTGACCAAGTACGTTGTAGATGGTGAGGGTTCCGCTCTCGCCTTCCTTCACAGCCACTTCGATAGTGGTGGTGCTAGCGGCTTTGAACGGATTGGGATAAGCGCTTCTCATTGTGGTAGCTTGTGGAAGCACCGGAGGTACTTCACCTTCTACGAATACGCTGGTGGGGCCGTGGAAATTGCTGGAACCATCGTTCTCAACGCTCTCCAGCCAGTACCAGTAGGTATTGCCAAAGGCTACTTCACGGTCTTCAATGCTGTAAACCTGAGTGGAAGAAGTATTGGTAGCGCTGATGATGATCGGGGTGATCATGGTAGCATTTACCAATTCTGTGTTCTCACTGCGGTATACACGATAACCATTGAGGTTGGTTTCGGATTGGGAAATCCAGGTAAGCTTGACAAAATACTGTGCGGTAAGCACGGCATTGAAGCTGCTCAGTTCAACTGGCAGGGTGATGTCGTTATTGTCATCGAGAATCAGTTCAGCATCTGCCTTGCCACCAGGGAATAACACATCTTCGAAGGTATAGGTGTCTACATGAATTTCACCGCTTTCATAGCTGTCACCACCGATCACGTTCAGGAACGCAAACCAGGGATAGCCAAAGCCAGCAGGTCTTTCCACTACGACATTCCATGTGCCAACTGCGGAAATGGCATAAGTTACAGCAGGCATTCCTGTGTCGTTACCAGGCATGGTGGTGATTGGTGCACCTGGAACTACTACTACGCCAGCGGGCGGATTTTCAGGATCGATCGGAGGCTTGGGCAGACGGACAATCTCGAATCCCCATACAGGAGCATCAGCAGGATTGGGAGTGCCTTTCACGCTGGCGCTACGATCGTTGATCTTAGCTTTTACAGGCTGAAGGTTCACAGTTCCTTTCACTGGGTCAGTGATGGAAGGTACTACTTTCCAGGTGTATTCGCCTACGGCAAGACCTTCGGCGGTCCAGGTGGGATCCACTACAGGCACTGGAATCTCAGCGCCATTCCAATATACGTTGTATCCAGTTACGCCAACAATAGGATCCCAGCTCAGTACTACATCACCGGTGGCTGGGGCATCCCAGGGCCATTCAATGGTAGCACCGTCTGCGGGTAATGGATTAATGGCGAAACCCGGGGTTTTGGTTCCCAGGAAACGGAAAGCGGCATCTGCAGTATTTTCGAAATGGTAAGGATTATTTGTCCATACTACGCCAGCCAGATCACCCATTTTGTACCAGCCCGCCAAAGCGTCGCCAGCGGCAAAGGTGTGATCAGCAGTTTCGCCTGTTGGTGCATAAACAGTATTGTCCGCACTGTACAGAATCTCTGCGCCAGGATAGTTGGCAGTGATGGCAAGTTCGTAACCAAGTACAGGATTAATTTCTGTCCATGCGGACCAGCCTAGGCCAGCAGTAATAACATTGGTGGTTGTACCTGTGGCAGGTACTGGATGAGTTGTTAGGAATTGAATGTACTTTGTAGCAGTAGCAATGCTCGGTGAGTTATAAATCCTGACAAATACTGGATCGCCAGGGAAAATTTGAGCATTTGTATAAGCTACACCATCAGTCGGTTGTTGGATTCTAATAGCTGTTGGCTGCCATCTACCGCCTGTGAAAAATTTGAGTCCTTGAGTGGCATTCTGGTGATTGGCAGCATTAACCAAAAAGTCATCGCCTCCAGGTGTTCCATCAGTGTTTGGAGGGTCGATTAATCCATTTGTACCAGCTCCGTACAGTTGTACGACCCACTGGTTTTCTACAGCCGGACTTAAAGGATAAGAAGCATCTTCAGACAATACTAATGTATGGGTAACAGTCGTACTGTTTACAGATGCAGTGTCATTAAATCCCATGTTGTAATATCCCATCAGGGATCCTGTTGCAAATAATACCGCTATTAGCAGCAATAACTTCGAATACTTCATTTCTTACCTCACTTTTTATTTCTTGAACCGTATATCCTAGTAGGCGATCCATATGGATTTGATGGGTCATATGTCCAATAAAAGTCATCACTATTATGACTTTCGTACCAATAGACGTGGGTAGGCAGAATATCAGTTATATCACCTATCCATTCCCCGAAGAAAAACGCATTTTCTCCAGTATCAAGATCTTCAATATAGTCCTCATCAACCGCATCTGGGAAAAGATAAGTAAAATCAGGACCATTTAAGGGAACATTTCGAGCTTCATTCAAAGAGAATGGTGTTCTGGTGTTTCCATACATAGTAAAATTGATTGGTTGTGGATCAACTTTCCCCATTAGATAAAAATCCATAGGGTCATTATTTGCATTCCTTTCAAACCAATATGCTGAGCCGTAAGAAAACTCATACAAGGATCCAATCCATTCATCAAAAAAGAATGAATTGTCACCTGTAGCCAAGTCTTCCAAGTAATCTTCGTCATTAAATCCAGCTCCAATCACATTATTAACTTCCAAGTCGTCGTAACTAAAGGGAATTGAAAATGGATATCTAGAGCCAGACTCTATTCCGGTTGTTGGTGCAATCTTGAAATACCCGACCACATCGGATGCTTCTGATTCGACCGCTATCAGCATGCTAAGAGAGAGTACGAGCAGTAGCGGCAAAATAAATTTCTTCATAAATTCCTCCTACAAGGAAATCTTGAATTAAATCACTAAATTTTTTGTTTTTGGTTCGTCACCGGGATTAACCGGTGGTAAAAAACTACGTTCAAGGCATTGTCATCCGGTGGCTTCAGCGGCCTGGCCGGGTTTGCTTTTGAAAGCTTAAAGTCTTGTTTCATCGCACATTACACTCTTTATAAATTAGGGTTCTTTATCACAATGCCTACCCTACGCGCTCAGTAAATACTGTCAAGCACAAAAAAGCAGTTTTTTTTGTGCCTGGCGGTCTGGGTGTAGAAAAGCTGCCACTGCCGGGGCTGTCTGGAATCTCCTTGCCCTCACTCCGTCATTCCAGACCGCAGGGATGCGATGCATTACCTGCGAGATCTGGAATCTCCTTGCCCTCACTCCGTCATTCCAGACCGCAGGGATGCGAAGCATTACCTGCGAGATCTGGAATCTCCTGAAGATAGCAGAGATCAAAGGTTACCATAACCGATAACCAATAACTCTTACCCTCGATGGAACGCAGATGACTGGATGAGAGGGATGAACAGGATTTGTATTCTTACCACAGAGTGAAGCAGAGAGCACAGAGAATTTTTAAATGTATGGCACGCAGATTCCGCAGATGGCGCAGATTCAAATGAAACGCGGATTTACGGGATGAGAGGAATGAATAGGATCTGTTTTCCAACGAATTCAACGAATGATATCGATGCAGAAGCCCCTTGTGGGCGATATAGTATAGCGAGGGTGTGGAGCGTAGCGAAACCCCTCGTATGAGTTCATCATTACCGTAAAGCCCTGGAGGGGCGACACAAAAGCTGCATCGGCCTTAGGCATGAAAACCCTTGTGATGTACCGGCTCCAATGTACCGGCGCTCGCCGTAGCGCCGATTGGGGAGAGAGTAGCTTCTTGAATATGGAACTCGGTAAGTTTGGGTCCAGGATCTGAAGGGTTTTCCTTTCTAAACGGCGCTACGGCGAGCGCCGCTACATTTCGCTACAGTAATTGCTGGAGAATGAAGCAAGAAAGGGTAGGATGTCATATTTATAACCTCTGCTGGTTCTCAGGAAATTCTAGACAGCCCACCCCAACAGCCAATGAGTTGTCTGTCGGGGACCCCGGTCGCTGGAATGACGGAGTGAGGGTAAGGAGATTCCAGACAGCCCAGCCGGTTCTGTGCACCGCCTGACCTGAATGACGGAGTGGGAGTGTTTACTATTCACTGTTCACTGTTCAAGTGGTGTTTGAGTCAGGATCGCCTCGAGATCACCTCGAGTACTCGAGGCGATCTCGAGGTGAACACGAAGTAAACCTCAGTGAGGCAATGAAGTGGCGAAAGAGGGGAAATCCCCTTGGATAAATTCTTGGGGCTTACGCCACCAAGCTATGGAGTGTCGCCCCTCCAGGGCTTGCTCGGGAGATCATTTGGATTTCTTGGGGCTTACGCCGCCAAGCTATGGAGTGTCGCCCCTCCAGGGCTTTCCGTGGAGATCATATGTATTTCTTGGGGCTTACGCCGCCAAGCTATGGAGTGTCGCCCCTCCAGGGCTTCGGGGTGCAGGAACCTGACGAGGGGTTTCGCTGCGCTCCACACCCTCGCTATACTATTTCGCCTACAAGGGGCTTCTGCAGCGGTATCAATCGTTTCTTTCGGTTGATTCGTTGGAAATGAAGAACCTCATAATCCGTGAAATCTGGACAATCCGCAAACAGAAGTGGAAGAGTGGAAAGGTGGAAAGGTGAAACACGCTCTGCACATGGAGCCCATTCGATTCATTTGGTCAATCTGCGTTCTATTTGCCTCTGCTATCTTCAGGAGATTCCAGACAGCCCAGCCAGTGCTGCGCACCGCCTGACCTTCTGGAATGACGGAGTGAGGGTAAGGAGATTCCAGACAGCCCAGCCAGTGCTGCGCACCGCCTGACCTTCTGGAATGCCGGAGTGAGGGTAAGGAGATTCCAGACAGCCCAGCCAGTGCTGCGCACCGCCTGACCTTCTGGAATGCCGGAGTGAGGGTAAGGAGATTCCAGACAGCCCAGCCAGTGCTGCGCACCGCCTGACCTTCTGGAATGACGGAGTGAGGGTAAGGAGATTCCAGACAGCCCAGCCAGTGCTGCGCACCGCCTGACCTTCTAGAATGACGGAGTGAGGGTAAGGAGATTCCAGACAGCCCATCCAGTGCTGCGCACCGCCTGACCTTCTGGAATGACGGAGTGAGGGTAAGGAGATTCCAGACAGCCCAGCCAGTGCTGCGCACCGCCTGACCTTCTGGAATGACGGCAGGTGGAGGGTTTCTCAATCTCTCACCGCCGGGCTGAAGCCCGTCGCTACTATGTCAGCGTGCACCAATCCCGCCAAAACCTCAAAACGACAAAACGACAAATCGACAAAACGTCCCAGTTCTCTCAGCTTTCTCTGTGGTAAAAATCAAAATCCTTTCAAATCCTTTTGATCAGTTAAATCTGCGTTCTATTCAGGTAATGCGATATGAGCTCCATATTCAGCGTGTGTTTCACCCTTCCACCTTTCCACTCTTCCACTTTTAAGCGGCTACAAGCCGCTTCCACTCTGCGTCATCTGCGTTCTATTCAGGTAATGCGATATGAGCTCCATATTCAGCGTGTGTTTCACCCTTCCACCTTTCCACTCTTCCACTTTTAAGCGGCTACAAGCCGCTTCCACTCTGCGTTATCTGCGTTCTATTCAGGTTATGCGATATGAGCTCCATATTCAGCGTGTGTTTCACCCTTCCACCTTTCCACTCTTCCACTTTTAAGCGGCTACAAGCCGCTACCACTCTGCGTCATCTGCGTGCCAAAAAAAAACCCCGGCTGATCAGAGACCAACCGGGGTGGATGTCTTGTACGCTATGCAGGCTGATAAGATCTTACCAGCCGCACACAGCGGAGTTACTTAGTGATTCTTTTGGGGGTTTCCACTGCTTCTTTCACCGGCTGAGTTCCCTGTACAGGAGCTCTGCGGGTTGCACGGGTGGGCAAGACCACCACGCCTTCATCGAAGAAGCTGGTTACATAGTAGAATTCTTTGGTATTGGCACCTACAGGGGTAGTGTAGGCATTTGTATTTACGATAGTTCCGGGACCGGCAAAGGTGGTGGGATCATCCGAGGCGAAGACCTTGTAGGCTTCAGCGCCGTTATCTGTCCAATCCACGTTTACATTTCCGCCAGCCTGGCTGACGACTACATCCGCTGGTTGCGAGAGAGCAGGCATCAGTTCCAGGGCGATATTGTCGATGTACCATTGGTTGATGTTGTAGCTATTGGCACCCCAGGCATCGAAGATGATCTGGAAGATGTCTCCAGCTACCAAAGCGGAGATATCCCAGGTCTTGGTAGTCCAGGGGATACTACCGGCAGAATTGTCCATTGAATCGAGTTCATAGTAGTTTGTACCATCATACACCCAGACTCTCATACCTTCAAGAGTAGAAGTTGAGTAGTTGCTGAGGTAGTAATCGTATTTGAAGCGCACAAACGTAGCTGCGGTGGCGTCAATTTCTCTGGAGTAAAGGCCAATCGAGTAATCTGTAACGGTTGGCGACCAGCTAAACTGAATAGCAGGGGCTGGATTTCCTGTCGAAGCAAGTCCCCAGTTAGTTGAGCCCGCAGCCCATCCGGAGTTCGGAGCATCCCAGGTCTCCACGAAGGGCAGGGCAATGGGAGCATAGACTTCGAAGGCCATAGGATCGGTTGCGTCATTGTCCAGATCTTCATCACCGGTCAATACTACTTGTCCATAGACATTGTAGGTGCCGATGGTATCGGGAGTCCAGGCGATAGTCCATGTCTCTTCTTCTCCGACAGGCAGGAGTTGATCTACTTCAAGAGAAGCCAGCAGGGCACGGTCGTCCACTGAACGCAATTCGACAGTGTATTCAGTTTGAGCAACCAGTCCTACGTTTTGAACTGTAACATCAAATAGCACCTGGGTATTCACCATACCCTGGAAGGATCCATCAATCGCTGTGGCAGCCAGGTCATCCTGTCCAGCCAGAGTGAAAGTAAGGGAGATATCGTCCAGAGCTACTGGGGGTTGTTCCCCACCACTGGTATCATTGCGCCAGGAGAAGACTAAGCGGCGGGCTTGACCGGAAAGGGTACCGGGCAGCACGATATTGGAGAGGTTCCAGGTATCGGCTCCACCCATATTGTACTGTACGTTTCCGATCTGGTTGCCTACCAGCATTTGAGTTCCAGCCACGGGGGTTGTGTAGATATCGGTGAGATAGACTTTCAGGAAGTCCCATCCGGATTCACCCTGGGCTTTCCAATTGAAGTTGAGATCATATTGGGAGCAATCCGCGGGGAAATCCAGATCCACATACATGTGGACGACAGAGGCTACGTTGTTTGTGTAGGCATACGGGAAGGTCACGACATCATTGCTGATATAGGCGGATTTAGCGCCGCCATTGAAGGTGGCGGTTCCCACTGTCCAGAAATTGGGTTGAGCGCCATTGACAATATTCAGGCCGATGGACGCGCCTTCAAAATCCTCACTGAAGGGCATGCTGACCAGGATGGGTGCGTGGACAGAAACGTTGACTCTCCAGACTTGCTCAGAATCGTCTTCAGCCCGGATCACGTAATCCACGCGTTCACTGTAGTCGTTAGCCGTTACACCGCTAGATTGCTGTTCATCATTGACCCAGGCGGTTGCCCAATCAGACAGTGTGAAAGTTGGTACCAGGTTTGTGACATCGGTCTGATACTTCACTTCAATATCCACAGTAAAGGCATCACGATCGATCACAGCGGGACCAGTCTGCTGCGCAAAGCTGAAAGCCAGGATTTCTTTGTCGCTGCTGGGTGTGAGGGAATTGCTTACGGTGACCACCCATTCCTGAGTAGTACCATTTTCAGCTTCGATGACATAGGTAACGGGATTGGTGAAGTCATTAGCGGTTACGCCGCTGAATTGCTGCACCAATACTCTGGTGATACCATCGTCGATATAGGCTTTAGCTGCGGTGGAGAGAGTGAAATTGGCGATCAGGTTGTCCCTGGGAGCCGAATAACCTACTTCTACATTCACGGTATGGTTCACCGGATCGATCACTGTACCGCCCAATTGGCCAGGGACACTATAAGTCAGAATGTCTTTGGCATCGCTGAGCGGGCGGATGCTTACGTCGTCAAAGCAGAGGTACCACATATTTGCATCACTGTAGCCATGCCAGCCCAGGTAGTAAGTGCCTGTAGATGGAACAGTAAAGGTAGTGGTGGACTGTAAATACGCCGAGTTAATGATCTCTCCCAGATCCACTACAGTTGTGGTCAATGCTGCAGGTGTAGGGGCGCTACCCAGCATAATTTTTAACTTCTCATAATACGAACCGGATGTCCTATACCAGAAATCCACCACATAGGTATTACCAGCGGTAAGGGCGAGGGGTGGGCTAATGGCATAGTCATTTGTGGCCAGAGAGGTATTCCATCTGATATACATGGAATTAGGTGCAGATCTGGGATAGGAAGTACTGGTTACCCAGGCATAGGCATCGCTATTGGCATTTACAATGGTCCAGCCCTGAGGAATAGCAGGGGCAGCAACGCTATCGAAATTCTGGTTGTAGGTTTGAGTATCGATCGGGATGGGAGCCATGGCAGTGGTGAAGCCATGCGGACCTGCCCAGGAACTATACACACCGCCACCATAATTTGAGCGTACGTACCACTGGTAGGGTGTGCTGCCGCTCAAACCACTCAGAGGATAAGGATTTTGCGTGGTTGCTGTGATGAGGGTTCCAGTACCTTGAGCGAAACCAGTTCCGCCCCATTCGATATCCCACTCTGTAGCTGAACCAGCTTCGGTCCAGCCCAGGGAAGCGCTGGTAATGGTGATATCCGTAGCAGTCATCCCTGTAGGAGGCAGGATAGCGGCCGTGGTGCCCCAGAGTTCAAACATCACGTCATAGGCGGTAAGAGTGGGATCGTTGCCTTTTTGATAGCCCACGCCGTCACCACCGGTGGTGGCAGTGAGGAATAGGAACCATCCGCCAGCCCCAGCGTTTACATCGATCTGGGCAGAGACCCAGCCACTGGTCAATTCAACTGGAGTGGTAAGGTCAAATTCCACTTTGTAGATAGTCCAGGAGCCAGTAGTTCCAGCGCGGAATACTTTACCGATCAGGTTCTGAGTAGATACAGGATTAGCCCAATCCGGCTCGGTAGCGGAGTTTTCATCATAGAATCTTACTATAAATGGTTCGGTGGCGCTGGGGGTCCATGGCGTCCACAAGTCGGCATCATATGTCTGCATGGTGCCATATACAACAAATTTCTGGATCTCATCGATACCGGCATAATTGAAGTTGTCGGCTACTTCGTAATCCAGGGGAGCTCCTTCATAATCCGGTACATATACGGAAGTTACGCCGTTGGAGCCATATCCCTGCTGACGATAGAGGAGGTCTTCAGTATACTCAGTGAAGGTAGCCTGAACGTCCTGGCTCTCATCCATCAGGATAGTGGTGCGGGCTTTGGTGGCATCGGCCACATCGCCCTCGTTCCAGGAACCAAAGGTATAGCCGAAGCCAGGCTCAGCAGTCAGATTCACTATCGTATCTGCAGTATAAGTATGTGATCCTACGGCCGGGAATACATTACCAGTGCCAATGGGATCAAGCATTGTGAGTTGATATGCGGTAGCAGTGAAGATCGAGAAATCATCTACCAACCACCAGTAGTCATATGCTCCAATCCATTTGAATTTGATCTTTACGTTGCTCTGGCCTGCAGCGTAAGCATTGATATTCACCAGGGTCGTAACAGGATTTGTGCCATTAGCATCATTCATTGCAGCCCCAAACCAGCGATAGAGCTCGGTTTGGGAGACAAAATCATCGGTACTGATATAAATGGCAATATCTGCTGCTCCAAAAGTCCTGGCCCAATGCTCTACGGAGAAAAAGATGTCTCCGGTTGCGCCGGTACAATCGATTGCGGGACTGATCAGATCAGCTTCTTCGCCCGAGGCAGCGCCTAGTCCGTCAGAATCGAATATCATATAGCCATTGGCAGCAGTGGTGGATAAAAGCTGTCCGCCGTAATTGCCGCCAGTATTTGTCCAGGCCCAGTTTGCGGGACCGGTGATTATATTCGCAGTCCAGCCGACGGGCATGGCACCCGCAAAATCTGTGCTATACACAACATCACGGTACTGAGATTGCTGGGTGCGATATGGATTCTGAGGTATCTGGGCAAAAGTCTTACCCGAGGTACTAATATTAGCTGACGGCTGAGTTATTTGTGAATTCCTGGCTTGCGCCCAAGAGATGGCACAAAGGCTCAAAATGATAGCCGTCAAAATCAGGTATCTAAATATCTTCATACATTACTCCTTAGATTTAAGGATGTTTTTCGTTATACGCTTTCTATAGAGGATTCCTCTCTAGGTGTGCTTTTGATGGTGTTTGGTCAAAGGGCGGAATCTCCCGCAGCGCAGCAAAGCACGGCCTTTGTGATAATGTGCGATGATTACCTGTAAAAGAGTGATTTGCTGTGGTGGGGACGGGATTCCGGGATGTTTCTACATGAGTTTGTTGATTTGAAATGTGGAAAGATTTCAACGCCAAAACACAGCAGTTCCCTATATGTGCGACAGCCGCAATAGCTATGTGGCTGTAAGGCAATACATACAAGGCATTCTTACCACTGCGCATAAACATAAAAAAAATCTCCTTTGTGAATTGGCTTCCGGAGGGCTGCTGACCTCACTTTCTTTCACATACATCACTTTGAACAGCTTTTGGACATCTGCACCTTAACTGTAGCCCTTAAAGGCTTTGCAGCGTGTCCATGATGAGCCAATTCACTCATGAGCAGAGTATAAAATAGCTTGCATATTGTGTCAAGAAAAAGGGAGTAATTAATTGAGAATGGAGAATGGAGAATCTATGGCACGCAGATTCCGCAGAGGACGCAGATTCAATGGAACGCAGATGACGGGATGGAAGGGATTCACGGGATTATTCACCACAGAGAAAGCAGAGAAGGCAGAGGGATTTTAGTCGAGAGTTCGAGAGGTCGAGAGGGCTTGAGGTCCTTATCGCCGGGCTGAAGCCCGTCGCTACTATGTCAGCGTGCCCTAAAACCGCCAAAACCTCAAACCGCCAAAACGTCAAAACGACAAAACGACAAATCGCCAAAACGCCAAAACGACAAATCGCCAAAACGTTAAAACGACAAATCGCCAAAACGACAAATCGCCAAAACGCCAAAACGACAAATCGCCAAATCGCCAAAACGACAAATCGCCAAAACGTTAAAACGACAATACGCCCCTGTTCCCTCTGCTTTCTCTGCCTTCTCTGTGGTAAAAAAATCCAGAAAATCCGTTCAATCAGTTCAATCTGCGTTCTATTGAGCCAGCGCTATCTGCATTTCCACTCACATTTATCTTGACAGAATCATCATCACTAATATTCTGTCATCAGAATACAGCAACACTCAGGAGGAAAATGTGGAACAGGCAGCCCCAACCAGCCCTCTTAACGAGGTTCGGATCACAGATCGAGGCAATGCAGTGGTATTAGTGTGTAATGGCAGGCAGCATACATTCAGCCCCAACCGGGGTTGGGAGTACTTGCTGTGCGTGCTCAGCCAACCCGGGCAGGAGTTTCGGGTGGCGCAACTCATGGCTCAGGGGACGCCGATTCCCGCTCAATACAGAGCCCTGGCGCAACTGCCGGAGAGCTATCTGGAGCAGCAGCAAATCTGCCAGTATGATACTGATACTCTGCTCCCGCTTAGTGATCCCCAAACCATCAAACAAGTATGCGCGAGAATGAACTATCTGATTCAAAAGGAAGCGCAGCTAATGGAATATTGTGACTTGGCGGCTCTGGACGATATCCGGGACGAAAAAGAGCGATTGCAGCGGTATCTCAGTGAAGTGCTGAATCCCCAGGGCAGGATTCGCATCAGCCGGGATCGTGCCAGCCGCGATGTGCGCTCCGTGCATCGGGCTCTGCTGCGGGTAATGCAAGCCATTGCAGAGGTGGAGCCGGAACTGGGGGTTTACCTGCGGAGATCGGTACACACCTGGAACCGGGTAGGCTACACTCCGGGGGATGTGGAAATCAGGGTAATTGAGAATTAATGGAACGCAGATTGAACTGATTGAACGGATGATCAGGATTTTATTCACCACAGAGAGAGCAGAGAAGGCAGAGGGATTCTAGTCGAGAAGTCGAGAGGTCGAGAGGTCGAGAAGTCAGCCCCGCCGTCATTCCAGACCGTAGGAGATGCGAAGCATAACCTACGAGATCTGGAATCTCCAGAAGATAGCAGAGGCAAATAGAACGCAGATTGAACTGATTGAACGGATGATCAGGATTTTATTCACCACAGAGAGAGCAGAGAAGGCAGAGGGATTCTAGTCGAGAAGTCGAGAGGTCGAGAGGTCGAGAAGTCAGCCCTGCCGTCTTTCCAGAAGTTCAGGCGGTGTGCAGAACCGGCTGGCCTTCTGGAAAGACGGCAGGGGAGGGCTTGAGGTCCTTATTGCCGGGCTGAAGCCCGTCGCTACTATATCAGCGCACCCCAAAACGACAAAACACCAATTCGTCAAACCGTCAAACCGTAAAAACGCCAAAACGACAAATCGCCAAAACCTCAAACCGTCAAAACGACAAAACGTCAAAACGTCAAAACGTCAAAACGTCAAAACGCCCCTGTTTTCTCTGCTTTCTCTGTGGTAAAAAACACAAAAAATCCGGTAAATCTGTTTGATCTGTTCAATCTGCGTGCCAAAAAAAACCCCCGGCTGGCGAACCAACCGGGGGGATGATATCTGGTGCTTTCTACCGGGCTTGTTTCAAAGCAGCGATGCTGCGCTGAACCCGTCCGGCAGCGAAGCTACCGGGTTATTTCTTTATTTCCCTTTCACCAATGGGTGCCATCTGCACCGGGGTGGTGTCCAAAGGAATGTTGTATTGATGTTGTCTGGTAGGAGGAGCAACTACTGTGCCATTATCGAAATAGCCGGTCACTTTGTAGAACTTCTTGGTATCGGTTCCTACAGGAGTGCTGTAGCTATTGGTGGTAACGGTTACAGGAGTGCCTTCCCATACAGTGGGATCATCGGAAGCATACACTTTGTAAGCTTCGGCACCGGTAGTAGTCCAGTTCAGGTTCACATTCACGCCGGATTGGCTGACCGCGAGGTCAGTAGGTTGATCCAGGGTAGCAGGAATGAGATCGAACTTGATGTTGTCCAGGTACCAGTAATTTATGTTGTTGCTATCAACACCATAAGCGATGAATCTTACTTTGAAGTAGTTGCCAGCGGCGAGGGAGGAGATATCCCATTTCTTGGTAGTCCAGGGGATGGATCCACTCTGGTTTGTGATATTATCAATTTCTACCCAGGTAGTTCCATTGTATACTTGAACACTCAAGCCTTCTACAGTAGTTGTCAAATAATTACTCAAGAAGTAATCATAAGAGAAACGTACGGCAGAAGCTGCGCTAGCATTTACTTCGATTGAGAACAGACCACTGGCATAGTTGTAGATAATGGGAGAGTAATTGAATTTCATGGTAGCGCCAGGATTTCCACCACTGGAAGCCACGCTCCATTGCCCACCACTTGTTACTGTCCATTTGTTTGGCACGAATGCATCCCAGGTCTCATTGAAGGGGATACTAAGCGGTGCATATACGCTCACTGCTTTTTCTGCAGTTTGGTCATTGCTGGCATCTGCATCACCAGTGAGGACGACGTTGGCATAGATATTGTAGTCAGCAATGGTATCGGGAGTCCAGTTCAAAGTATGGACTGCTGTAGCACCCGAAGCAAGTTCGTCGGTTACATTCAGAGATGCCAGTAGAGCACGAGTCTCAACTGAATACAGATTTACAGTGTAATCATCCTGATCTGCACGACCTCTGTTTTCAACAGTCACATCGAAACTAAGCTGACTGTTTACCATACCCTGGAAAGGTCCGGCAAGAGTTGAAGCAGCCAGATCATTCAACGGGGGTTGCCATATTTTTACGTTATCAACGAAGAAATCGTTATCACCGCCAGAAGCGATGGATTCTCCGTAGAAGGCAATCTGATATGTACCTACGTAGTCATCCAGGGAAATGGCGACATGCTGTCCCGTGTAGGGGATGGAATCATATACGTAGGGAGAACCAGTGTTGTTCCATTCACGAACGATATTGGCTGGAGTCCAACTGCTGCCATCACCGATAAGGATAATGAATCTATCATCGGTAGGGGAATCTGCCTGAGCGTAGTTGCCGTAATCTGTCAAACCGATATCAAGATCCAGTCTGTGGCCAGTTGAAGGTATCGCTACTGGAGGAGTAATAAACCAACCAGTGCGGTTTGTAGAGTAGATGTTCATTCTGGCAGACCAGTTTTTGTCGGTAAGAGAGACATTCAACCAATCATCCTGGATCCAGTATGTAGTACTGGAAGTGACTGTGGATGGATTTGCCAGCATACCTGTGCCTCTGAACCAGCCAGCGGGTGGGAATGTGGCTCCGGTAGTGCCGAAATCTTCTTCCCATGGCAGGTCGTAGATAGTAGGATCAGCCATGGTTGTGAAGGTCTTGAAGGTGTTACCTACCGAATCTCCGCCACGGTTATGAGCCACTATTTGCCAGTAGTAAGGTGTGCCATAGGCAAGTGCTGTGGTCAGGGTATAAGGCGAGGATGTGACTGTGGCGACCAGATCAGCTTCGGTGAAGGTGCTGGAGAGGCCAACATACACTCTGTAGTTTTCTGGTACTCCACCAGTTGACGCAGGCGTCCAATACAGGGTAGGTCTGATCACTTGATCAGGAGCAGCTTCAGCTGGATTACCCTGAGTAACAGGATCCGGAGCTACAGGAGCCATATCGGGTCCAATTACATGATCAACGTATAGGTAATAACCTCCAGAGGTTTGGGTAGGAGAATGGAAGGCCAGGTAATAGTTCCCGGGTGTGAGTCCACTGAGGTCAATCGAGACGGGGCTCCATACGCTGGCAGTCGGGAAGGTGATGTTTGCGCCTACTTGGGTCCAGTTCGTACGATCTGTGGAACGTAGTACTTGAAGCACTTGGGAAGTGGCAGTAGCTTTGGCATAGAAATCCAGTGTGCTGGTACCATTAACTTCCAGCAGAGGAGTGGATAGGGTATAGACAGTGCTGGTGGAAGTATAGGCGTATGCCGATTTTGTGCCATGATATGGGGCAGTAGTGCTGCTTCCCCAGTAGGAAGTGCTGGCGGTCGTGCGCACCCATCCGGCAGGCGGGAAGGTGGCACCTTCAAAGCTCTCTGCCAATTGATATTGGCCGGGAGTATAGAAAGACCAGACTGCGCTGTCAGTGGTGCCAAAGGTATTCACAGCGGCTACTTTCCAGAAATATTGCTGACCAACCACAGTGCCAGTGGTCTGATACTGAAGGTTTAAGCCAGTATAAACCACATCACCTTCTGTGAAGCTTCCGGTGGTATTCATATAGACTTTGTAGGCAGTAGCTGGTTCACCCAGATCAGATGGAGTCCAGGTGAGGATAGGATTCAGCAGGGTAACCACTTCATCCGCAGGAGTATTCAGGGTAACTGCATTGGGTGCTACTTCCTGAGGTTCTTCGAAGGTTACGTTATCAAGGTAGATGTAGCGGGATGCATTGGAAGCGCCCACCTGGAGCTTGAAGGCTACATAGCGGTCGGTACCTTCATAATCCGCGAAATCTACTGCATAACGGGCATTAGTAGTAGTAGTGATCGGAACGGTCTGATATGGTGTGAATACAGCCCGGGTACCGATTCCATCCATAGTACCAACGATCAGGGAAGTGGCAGTTGAAGAATATCTGGCCCAGAATTTCACCCGGATATCGCTGATTTCTCCATCTACTTTGGGACTGATCAGAATCAGATCGTCATCAGTATAATAGGAGTAGAAGCGGATATTATTCGGAGTAGAATAAGGGCTTGTAGTGCTGTTGATCACATTGTATGAGCCAGGATATTGTGAATACACCTGTTTGGTCCAGCCCAGAGGCAGGGCAGGTGCGGTCACACTATCAAAATACTCGGTGAAAGGCGGATAGATAGTGGTATCCACGCCAGTACCGGACATTTCGATTACATGGGTCGCACGTCTGCTTTCGCCAACGCCATGATTGATGGTAATCGTACCTTCACGCAGTCCGGCAGCACTAGGCAGGAACTGCACTGTGAAGGTGGTTGATTCCATGTTTGTAAGGGCAGTATCGGTGGGGCCGACGCTGATCGAGAAATCAGAGCCAGGAGTGGCAACGATGCTGTCGATGGTGAGGATGCCAGGGCCGGTATTGGTGATAGTGTATTGTCTGGTAACCGGAACATCCAGTACGGCATTACCGAAGCTATATTCAGTCTCGTTGGGATTGAGGCTGAAGATCGGAGTGGCAGGGATATGTCTGAAGACTACGTTATCCACCATAAGGTCGTTATCGGCATTGGATTCAGTGGAGATACCATAGAAAGCCACATACTTCGTGCCGGCTGTGCCCAAGGGCAGGTTCACGGTCATACCAGTATGCGGGATTTCATTCAGGACATAAGTGGCACCCACAGTATTGTCCCATTGGCGGGCTACATTGGCAGGAGCCCAGGAAGTGCCATCACCGATCAATACGGCAAAGATGTCATCCGAACCGTTCAGATCAGGTGCATTGCTTGTGCCATAATCCAATAGGGCAACGTCGAACATTAGTTCGTAGTCATCCGCAGGGACGGCTATGGGCGGGGAGATCAGCCAGCCATTCCACGTGCTATAGAGATTGATTCTGGCTGCATAGTCTGGAGGAGTAAGAGCGACGTTTTTCCAATCATCTCTGATCCAACTTCCGGTGTTCTCTGCACCCAAAACAGTGGGAGTGGCCAGGACACCGCTATATTTGTTCCAGTATTGCGGAGGGAAGGCGGCATCGGTGGAACCGAAATTCTGAGTGTGCGGGAAGACGGTAATGGTGGGATCATAGCATGTACCAGTCAGATCGATTTCCACCGCAGTTCTGCCAGCTTCACTGTGGGTGATGGTAAGCAGGCCTTGATGCTGGGTTTCCCCGGCAGTCACGGCTGTGGGAGCATACTGAACTGTGAATGTAGTGGATTGATTCATATCCAGAGTGAGATCATTGGGTTCTACGGATATGCTGTAATACTGACCAGTAGTGGCTACGCTATTGATGGTAAGAGTACCACCGCCAGTATTGGTAATGGTGAATTGCTTGGTGGCAGTGAGGTCTTTTTGCACTGCACCGAAGTTCCATTCTTCCACATCTGGAGTGAGGGTGAAGGTAGGCGTGAGAGGTACTTCATCGATCTTGATATCATCAAGGCTTATGTACCAGGGAGAGCTGTTCATCCAGCCCTGGATACCGACGTAGTAGATACCAGAAGTTGCTGGAGTAAAGGTACCATAGAATCTCTGATAGTCACCGTTGATGATACCAGTCTGAGGAACTATGGAAGTGGTCATGCCAGCGATCGTAGCTTCAGTGCCCAGATCAGCTTTTACCCAGGAATTGGCGGCTGTAGCACCATCCTGACGGGCATAAAACTCCAGGGAGTAGGCAGTGCCACCCACCAATTGAATGGGACGGAAGAGGTAGGCTTGTCCGCTATAATGCAGATAGGCATTCCAGGCCCCGGTTCTGGGAGTACGGTTGTATGATGTTTCTATATTGTTGGCTGTCCAGTTGTAAGAAGTGTATGAAGGACCAACTTGCTGAGTCCAGTTTTTGATGGTGGTGGAAGCATCAGTATTGCCGGTTTCAAAACCTTCTACGAAGGGGAAGGATACGATGGTGGGATTTTCCTGCACCGTAGCTGTGGCTGTAATATTTTTGCTGGAATAGCCGGTATGGGTGATCGTGATAACCTGTGAATAGGCACCCAGGGTAGCCGGAGCTGTAAAGGTATAGCCCAGGTTGAAGGTTTCACGGGGGTTCACTGTAAAGGGATTCTCGGCAAAGACAAATTCCGCAGGACCTGTGACACTCACAGAGATGGTGGCATCGCCCAGGTTTTGCACGGCGATGGTACCGGTTCTGGTGGTATTGGCCCAGATATTGCCGATCGGCAAGGTGCTTTGGGCAACTTGCATCTGTGGGATGGTAGTGAAGCTGAAGATCTGATAGTTTGGATCATCCTCATTATCTTCTCCGCCACTGCCATTGAGGGCGGTAACGCCCCAGAACCATTCCTGCTGGAATCCCAGATCCAGGCCATCCATGGCCAGGGTATTGGTAGGATAATCCACGCGGATGGGTTCGGCTTCAAACAACCCTTCTGCACTATCGGCGATGTAAACATTGTACATATCTGGAAGGCCGCCTTCACCGGGGAGCCAGGAAAAAGAATCCGTAACGGGATTCACAGTCAGGCTGCCATCGGCAGGGGTTTGCAGAGCGACAAGGCCGGGAGGGCCCTGGATGGCGGTGAATACGCCTTCATCAGCGCCAAGATCGGGAGTGGTGCCGTCTCTGTCTTCGAGATCGATGTCCTTGTTAACTGTAACGATCGGGATAGCATTGGCCTCTACGACGGTCTCTTCGCTATCATTGATATGCAGATCGTAGGGGAATACACTACTGAGGAAGGGAACATCTTCGGAGTATGAACCCTGATCCACAGTTGCTACTGCTTTGTAAGCTGCCAGATCTGCATATTCGGTGGTTCCGAACAGGCCAAGGATGCCAGTGGAATAATAGACATTCTTGTTGCTGTCGGCTTTGAATACTGTAAAGCCAGTGGTGGATTTGTGCAGCGCCACTGTCTTCCCGGTTCCGGCTGCTGTGCTTTTGTTCACGAAGATGTTGTTCTTCAGATCAAGAGCGCCAGTTGTGGAACTGTGGCTGGTGTACAGCGCAGCAGTACCAAAATTGGTGGCTGTGCCAGTGGCATTCAGCAGTACGCTGTTGTTCCATACATTCACTGCAGTACCGCTGGTGACGGTGATGCCGCGCACTTGGGGAGCTGAAGTGGCTGTTGGAGCTTTGAGATCATAGATCATGTTGTTGTAAACATAATTTGTGGCAGAACCGATCATGATCCCAGTGGTAAACAAAGCACCCGTGCTGTTGCTGATCATATCATAGATATAATTGGCATGCACATAATGTGTGGTACCGCCAGCTACATAGACGCCATAAATGGTGCCCAGAGTGCTGTAGGTATAGAAGCTGTTGTTTCTCACAATATGGTTGCCAGTGCTTACGTATGCGCCTTGTATGGTGGCAGCGCCTGTGGCACTGAAGTTTCTGAAGGTGCTGTTGTACACTTCGGTAGCGCCACCGGACATATAGATACCGGCCTGGCCACCCGTTGTGGTACTCAGGTTGTATACATTCATGTTATAAACGGTGTTTGTGCCACCGGTCATATACATGGCATACATGTTTCCAGTAGTGCTGGCCACGTCATTGATGGTATTGGCATAAATGGTATTGGTACCACTTGTAACGTAGAAGGGATAGTGAGCGCTTGATCCTGTCAAAGCCACGTTTCTTACCACGTTTTCATAGACAGTGTTGGTTCCACCGGTAATATAGATACCATAGTGGGTGCTGGTATTGGATCCGCCCACCCCGTCATCGATCACGTTTTCGTAGATCTGGGTGGTGCTGGTGCTACCAAAGCTTTGAATACCATAGAGTGCAGCAGAACCATCAGCATAGGCGATGGTGTTTCCAGAAATCACAGTACCGATACCATAGCCATGGTAAATCGCGTAGTTCCTGATCCCAGGGAAGTTGTTGCTGGCGATTGTATTGTTCAGGCCTTCATGGCCAGCAGTGGAGCTACCACTCAGGTAGATGCCATAATAGGTATTGGAAGCGATAGTATTGGATTCGTAAGTATTGTAGCTATTTGCACCATTGGTCACGCCCAAAGAATAAATGGCATAGTTTGTAACAGAGCCATAAGGCATGGTGATAGTGCTGTTGATGATGGTGTTGTTGTTCGCCCCATTGCCTGTAAGGCCAGCCAGCCAATAGCCATAAACTAGGGTATTTGGGCCATTGATATCGATACCATCGAAGGTTACATAATCCGAGCCATTGAGCTTGAAGCCAAAAGTACCGGTGCCACCTGCAGGGGTCAGCACAGGATTCACCCGGGCGCCGGGAGCGGCCTGGAAGATGATGGGATTAGCGCTGGTGCCCGTGACATTAATCGCTGGAGGATTTTCAGCGTAAGTGCCGGCTGCGACGTTGAAAGTAACCCCACCAGTGCCCACACCTACAGTGTTTAAATCATTAATAGCAGCAGTGAAGGTTGCATAATCACCTCCGGAACCTATGGTCTTAGTTCCGGTGAGCGGAGGACCTGCAGTGGTAAATGTCCAGGTGGCTCCAGTAAGATTATCACCCTGGCTGTTATATGGTACAACCTTCCATTGGTGGGCTGTGCTGTAAGCCATATCCCCGGGAGGGTCATAACTGGTTACATAACCCAAATCACCCACGTAGTCGAGGGTGGTAGTACCGAGATAGAGCTTGAAGCCATCTGTCCAGCCGCCACCATCAGCCCATGACAAAGTTGATGTTGCCAGGACATTCTCGGCAGCATCAGTTGGAGATACTGGAGTGGCAAGATTAGGAGCAGCAAATGGAGTCGGGGGGGTGAATGTAAAGCTGCGCCTGGAACCATCCGCCGAGCTATGCAGGTTTGTAACATAGCTGCTGGCCGGGAAACTGGTAGTGGTAATGGATGTGCCAGTAACATCCCAGTCAAGTGTGGTCAGGATATTTTTAATCTGACCAATGGTTCCTGCGGTATTGCTGGTGGAAATGTAGATACCTCTTGAGGAACTGTAGGTAGCCATATTGTACATTTGGCCATAGATGAATTCGATTCTATTGGAGGATTCATAGAGAGCAGCCTGAACCTGGCAATAAATACCGGTCTCGGTAGCAGAGCTGAAAGGTATTCTCAGATCAAGCCATTCGATAATAAGCTTCCGGTTGGGTTGAGTTCCCTCAACCTTGTAATGGACTTTTCCAGTGGCTCTTATGGCGTTGTCGCCATAGATTGGAGCGATTCTTGCGATATTCGCAGCCGGGCTTATGGTTGATCCCGATATGGCCGTAGGGCCAAGTTGCATCATGCCATTAGCACTGATCGAGAACTGGGTGTAACCAAAGCCACCCATCTGGAAAAAAAACCCGATGTCGGTAACCGCTGATGCAGTATCGTCGTAGTATGTTCCTGTAGCCAACAAGTCGGTAGTACCCGTACTCATATCATACAGGCTGGCGTCAGTAGCTGTCGCATAGGTATAGTCCGCAATGGTCTGGGACAATAGCAAGCCCGCTGTAAATGCGAGCAACAGCATAATTAATATTTTCTTCATATTGTCATTCTCCATTTTGTTTGGAATTCTGTGAAGAAATTGGTTTTTGGAAGGTGAGCTTCCGGCATGGTTGCGGCAGACGCCGCTATTCCGCAGGCAGGGATATACTCCTGCCGGGGCGGTAAGAAGCGGAGAAGCTCAAATTGATCTTGAAGGGTGAAGGGTTTGCCGGAATACTTGCTGGATGCCATCTGCCGCGGTTCTAGTGATAATGTGCGACGATTATTACGATTAGAGCGGCATAAAGGCAGGGGGGCAGGTTTCCGAGATGTGAGACGATTTGTTTGATTTTGAATAGTTAAATAGTTGTTTGTGGACATATTTACACACAGAGGTTGAGCGCTATTTACGCCAGCACCTTTCAAAGTAATTATCGCCATCGGTTTGGCGGCTCTTTGAGCGTGTAAATAAAAATCCAATTTTCTCTCCTCTGCGAAGCAGATTTACCCGAAAACGAGTAAAGAACCATATCCGCCAAGGGACTCGTCGAGCCTCGGGCGGAAACCACTAAAACACTGTAGTAATGCAGATTGGCAATTCACAAGTTTGCTCATTTCTCTGCAAAAGCTAAGATGCAAGGATCAAAAAGTGTGTCAAGAGAAATGTGAGGATTTTTAATTGAGAATTGAGAATCTCCCCAGCGCCGTCATTCCAGACCGCAGGGGATGCGAAGCATTGCCTGCGAGATCTGGAATCTCCTGACACAATGGAACGCAGATTGAACTTTTTCACCACAGAGAAAGCGGAGAAAGCAGAGAGGACGAGAGGTTGAGAGGTCTGTGAAGTCGTGAAGTCGAGAGGTTGAGAGGTTGAGAGGTACCCCCTGCCGTCTTTCCAGAAGGCCAGGCGGTGCGCAGCACCGACTGGGCTGTCTGGAATCTCCCCACTCCACCGTCATTCCAGACCGTAGGAGATGCGAAGCATTGCCTGCGAGATCTGGAATCTCCAGGAAACAGCAGAGTCTACATGGAGCCTTCCTGCCAGAAGTCTGAAAGGCTTATGCTCTTGATCCCAATATCATTTGTGTGTCGCCCCTCCAGGGCTTTACCGCAGGATTTCAATTTTTACCTTGGGGCTTACGCCACCAAGCTATGGAGTGTCGCCCCTCCAGGGCTTTACGGTAGCGATGAATCCTTACGAGGGGTTTCGCTGCGCTCCACACCCTCGCTATACTATTTCGCCCACAAGGGGCTTAGTCATCGGCATCAATCGGTTCATTCGGTAAAATCGTTGGAAAACAGATCCTGTTCATTCCCCTCATTCCGTAAATCCGCGTTCCATTTGAATCTGCGCCATCTGCGGAATCTGCGTGCCTTTCATTCAAGTTTCTCTGTGCTCTCTGCTTCACTCTGTGGTAAGAATACAAATCCTGTTCATCCCTCCCATCCCGTCATCTGCGTTCCATCGAGGTTACTAGTTATGGATTATGCGTTATGGTGATCTTTGCTATCTTCAGGAGATTCCAGACAGCCCAGCCGGTGCAGCGCACCGCCTGACCTTCTGGAAAGACGGCAAGGGAATAAATTTTCAACCTCTCACCGCCGGGCTGAAGCCCGTCGCTACTATGTCAGCGTGCCCTCAAATCGCCAAAAAGACAAAACGCCAAAACGCCAAAACCTCAAATCGCCAAAACGACAAATCGCCAAATCGACAAAACGACATACCGTCCCTGTTCTCTCTGCTTTCTCCGCTTTCTCTGTGGTAAAATCCAGTCCATCAGTTCCATCCGTTCAATCCGCGTTCCATTTGAATCTGCGCCATCTGCGCCATCTGCGTGGTATTTACTACATATCATCTGAACTGAAAAAAAGCGGCACCATCAGGCACCGCTCATATAATATAATCCGCTCAGCCGCTTAGTCCTGCGGGAGCCATTCGTCCTTGATGGTGGGTTTACGCTCGGGAGCGGGATCTTCCACGCGGTAGGAGCCCTCACTCAGAGTAAATATCACCCGGATGCCTTCTTTGCCGAAGGCGGCTTTGGTGACGGCAACGATGGTGTATTGCTCGTTATCGTATTCAATGGCAAAATCGTCTGTATCCAAGTTACTGAGATTGAGCTGGCTGAAATCGAAGGGGTAATCTCCAAATTCATCGTTTTTCTTGAATTCCTCAGCGGCAGCGATGGTGCGCTGCATCACGGGGATGATAGCTTCAAACTTTTCCTGGGCGAGGGCTTCTGCGGCTTTATCGATTTTGAGCTGGCGCATTCCGAAGACGAATACGAAAACCAGACCGACCAGCAGCAGGATGATGATGAGCTCGACCAGCGATACTTTGTGGGTATCTGGCACTATGGATTTACTTTGGGTGCTTGCAGCTTTATTTTGAGTCTGAGACATGCAGTACTCCTTAGAAATTCTTATCTCAGTACAGGGTTTTGCACTTGTCTTTTTTTGTCAATTGCTTTTTAGAAATACGCTATCAATACGCAGTCAATACGGATGCAGTGCGTAATGATAGCGTAATGGAATTGAGAAGGGAGAATCTCCCCAGCGCCGTCATTCCAGACCGCAGGGGATGCGAAGCATTGCCTGCGAGATCTGGAATCTCCTGACACAATGGAACGCAGATGATGGGATTGAACGGATAGACTGGATTTTACCACAGGGAAAGCAAAGAGAACAGGGATGGTATGTCGTTTTGGCGTTTTGGCGTTTTGGCGATTTGGCGTTTTGTCGTTTTGAGGTTTTGTCGTTTTGGCGACATAACATACCTGTGCCCTCTGCTTTCTCTGCCTTCTCTGTGGTAAAAAACTGCCCCCCGCCTATTTCTCCATCAATCCCCAGAAGCGCCAGGATTTTTGCAGCATCACCTCATGGGTGATACCCTGCTCTTTGGGGGAGTAGTGCAAGGTGTAGCCCAGACGGTATTGCCGGGGCAGGATCACTCTCAGTGAGGCGTCGTTCGAGACCACGATGCGGGTCTTGTTTTGCAGGTCAGTGGCTTCCTGGAGCATGAATTCATTGTCCACATAAAAGCGGTAGCCCAGGTATTTGCTCATCGAAATGGAGAGATTATTGAGCAGGATGGATGAGGAAAACTGGTAGATGTCACTGGTAAAATTCTGCATATTGGCGAGTTCCGCCAGTTGGGAGGGATCGGAGGAGTATTCGGTGAAGAGATTCTGAATAAAGCCGGCATTGATGGAGAAGCTATCCAGCTTCAAGGCTCGACGAATCCAGTTTTCCACAGGATAGAAGAAAGGTGTGAGCACGCTGGAATTGAGGTTGCCGCCGATCAGGTTGATGGCTTCATCCTGCAGGAGGTTTTGGCGCTGATCCTGAGAAAGCTCGTCCACGGATTTGTTGTAGCGCAGCCTGGCCAGCACCTGAGCGATATTGCGGTCGGCGGGGTTGTCGCTGGAAAGATTCAGTTCCAGGCGGTCGAAAAAGCTCTTGGTGTAATCCGGGCTGGAGGTTACAGAGAGGGTGATGGTGCTGCCATCCGGAGCGCGCTTGTAGAATGAGCCTTCCACACTGAGGATATCCTGCTGGTCGATCATAGTGATAGTCATCTCTTCCACCTGGAAGACGGTGCCAAAGAGATCCACCGTACCCCGGGTTGTGGAGAAAAACGCCTCTTCCACGATGAAGGTATTGCCATCGTAGATCAGATGCAGAAAGCTGCCGGGCTGCAAGGATAGATTTGTGGGATAGGTTACATAGCGTACGTTTTCACCCAGAACCACCATAATGTCCAGGGTAAAAGGCAGGGGCGGCGGCTCGGTTTCTGGTTTTTTGCCAGTTTGACGCACGGAATTGATCAGGTTCAAAAGGTTATCCGCACCTGGTGGGAAGAGGATATCGGCATTGGCTACGGTTACATGGGCGGAGATCTTCATGTCGTCGAAGGGTCCGCGTATGGTGGCAAAACGGGTGGTTTGCCCCTTGAGGGCTATATTTGAAAGGCTGCGGGGTGGTGCCAATACGGGGATCGTAGCCTGGAGGCCAGGCTCCTCGATCATGAGGCGCAGAATCCCCAGATCCAGAAAGGCGATGTTAAAGTGCTCGCTGGGATCGGCTTCAAAGACGTTGTCGAAGATCAAGCGTCCATTGCCCATGGCACAGCGGCCGCGCTGGATGATAAAGCGATTTTGATCAAATCTGCCATTTAGTTCGATCTCGCGGATGGCTTCCACCTGATCCTTAAGCCTGACAAAGCCGCTGTGGATATCCAGGCTTCCGCTCTGCACCAGGAATTGATCATCCCGGGTGCTGACGCTAAGGGAGAGATTCGATACTCCCCGGGATTCCTGAATGTAGGGTGTGAGCTGCCGCAGCCAGGGGAAAAGCTGGCCGATCACGGCAAGATTCAGCACTTGGTTGCCTTCAAAGAATTCGTTGGTGAGGGCATTGTAATCCAAGGCACCGGAAGCTTCTGCAGTGAACAAGCCTTGCGAGGCCACATAGAGAGTATCCACTACCAGGGATCGGGTGAACTGGGCAGCCTTGAGGTTTACCTGATCGATGCTGAAATCCTCGATTCTGATCTGGCGTCCCTGCACATCAGCGATGAGCTCCAAGCCTTCAGGATTGCCAATGATATCGGGCATCCTGATCTGCGCTATGCCGGCAAAAAGCCCTGTTCCCGGGGGTTGGATCAAGACGTCTTCCAGGGCTAGCCGGGAAAATTCCGTAACCAGATCGAAGCCTAAGCGCGGGAGCAAAGAACCGGAGCCATTGAGATCAAGTAGTTTTCCCGTAGCTCCGGAGATATCACCACTGAGCCCCAGAGCATCAATGGGGCCATCGAGCCAGAGATTGAGATTGAGGGGAATGAGGCTGATCAGATCAAGTTGATTGAGGCTCAGCCAGGCGGAAAGTTTACGGTTCTCGCCATAGTTTGCAAAGAAGCTGAAGTTCTGAAAATCAGGAATCAGCAGTTCCAAATCCGGATAGTATCTGGTGATCTGGCGGGTAGTGGCATTCAAGATACCCAGCGAAAACTCCATATCCTGCCAATGGGCGGGATCGATGCTTCCGGAAAGGCTGAGCAGATCATTGAGCTTGAGTCCATAGACCCGAATGCGTTCTCCACGGTAATCAGCCGCCAGGCTGAAATCCAGGGGTTCGTTGTTCAGGAAACCTTCCGGGCTGTCGATGCTGGCGGTAAATTCCAGATCTTTTAGATCACCGCTGGCGACAAGACCCAATCGCGAACGGTAATCCACCGGACCGGAGATGGCCAGCTCGAGATCGGATTTGACCCATACTTTACTACCTTGCATAATGGCATCAAGTTCGCCGGAGACGATAGGTCCAAGCTCTTGTATGATGCTAAGGGCATATAGCTCTTCGATATGCAGGTCGCTGAAACGGGCTCCCAACAGCAGGGTTTGATCCAGGAGGTCACCGCTGGCGTTGAGGGCAAAACCGCTGTCACTATCGAGGGCTGCATCTATATAGTAGGAGGCATGGCCATCGGCATCTGCGGGAACCAGGGTGGCGTGGCCGTTTACATTCACCAGTTCTGCCAGTCCACTGCTTACATTGATGTTTGAGAATTTCGCATCCACCATGGGGTAGGGGCTCAGCAGCAGTCCCGAGGCTTCTATTCTGCCGCTGGCGATCAGGCTATGGCCGTATGCCTGGATGGGGTTGGTATTTATCAGGAGGGAAAAGGCCTTGCTGGCCAGGTTCAAACTCCCACCCAGGGAGATGCTTTGATTTTCCCATCTGGCCGCTGGCAGATCCACGAGGATTTCATCATCCTGATATCCGGCGCTGAGGTGGAGATTTTCGAGTGTCCATTGCTCATAGCTGATCCGGGATGAGGAGGCAGTGAGGCGGGCTATGGGTTTATCGAAGGTATTGGAGCCGGAGAATTCAGCCTCCACGATGCCTGATAGTTCGGGCAGGATCATGCTCAGATCGAGGCTAAGCCGTCCCGTACTGCCATCAAAGGTGGGTTTGGTATTGAAATTCCAGAGCTTGAGATCTGCTTCCAGGCTGCTATTGCCAATGCTGCTCCGGGCGATACGGGCTGAGGCATTGGCGGTATCGGCTTCGGCTATGATCGAAGGAAAACGGAGGGGATACTCACCCAGAACGGTGGCAGAAGTATCCCAAAGCAGTACTTTGGCTTCATAAGCGGCTTTCCCGCCTTGGACTGGCTCGCTGTAAGTAGCAGTAGCGCTGATTTCAGTGCGGAAATCCTGAACGTCTGGATGCTCTATATAAAGAGGTTTCAAGTTTTGGATCTCGGCTTGGGCAAGGGCAATGCGGCCTTTATCCAGGCTGCCGCTGAGGCTCAGCAGTCCTTTCATGGATGTGGCAGCGCTCAGCATTACCTGTGTGTCCTGGCGGTTGATCACGGTGAGATTGATGTTTTGCAAGCCTTCTTCGATATTCAGGCTGCCCTCCCTGACGATTTTGAGAGGGATGCGGATATCGGCCTGAACACTGCCCTCGATCAGTCTCAGGGAATTGAAGTAGGGCACAAGGTCAGGCATTTTGAAGGGCTCACCCTTGGGTTTGGGTTTGCTCTTCTCCAGGCGCAGATTGAGGATGGCGGCGGGTTTCAGGATTTCCACATCGGAGACCACGCCGGGCAGTTTGAATCCCGAGAAGATCAGTTTGTATAGGTTGTATTGTACTTTCAGGCTTTCCACCTGAAGCTGGAGTAGCGAATCAGGAGTGGCGAAGCTGATGTCCCGGGCATAGATCTGGCGGTCGCTAAGATGCAATTCGCCGATGCTCAGTTCAGCGTTTATGGCTTTTCCAATCAAGCTGGCAACGAGCTCACGGAATCTGTTTCTACCGCCCAAAGCGTACCAGGTGGTGAAAAATATGGCATTGATCACCAGCAGGATAAGAATCAGGGTGAGAAACTTCCGCGGACGCCGCATCCAATATCCTTAACCGGGGAAGAGGGCTCCCTGGCGCAATTCATAGACCTTGTTTGCCCGTTTGGCGGCTTCGGTATCGTGGGTGACCACGATAAAAGCCTGCCCCATTTCCTTATTCAGTTTCTGCATCATTTCCCATACTTCAGTGCTGTGACCGGGATCAAGATTGCCTGTGGGTTCGTCGGCAAGCACAATGCGAGGTTTATTCACCAAAGCCCGGGCCAGCGAAACGCGTTGCTGCTCGCCTCCGGAGAGTTGGTTGGGATAGCGGGAAAGCCGGTGTTCCAGCCCCAAAAGGGAGAGCAGCTCCCGGGCGCGTTGCAGGGCTTTGGCAGTGGAAGTTCCCGCGATCAGAAGCGGCAGGGCTACGTTTTCGGCAGCGCTGAGGTCTTCCACCAGGTAGTGAAACTGAAACACAAAGCCCAGTTCCTGATTGCGGATTTTGGGAGCTTCGGCGCTGGTGGAGGTGATCTCGCGGTCGCCGATGATGATCTTGCCCTTGTCCGGGGCATCCAGTAAGCCCAGGATGTGGAGCAGAGTGCTCTTGCCGCAGCCGGATTTGCCTGTGATGCAGATCAATTCTGCTGTATTCACTTCCAAAGTGGAATCGCACAGGACTTCGATCACCTGATCGCTATCCTGATAGCTTTTAAAGAGATTGATTCCCGAGATGATATGCATAGCGTCCTCTAAGCCTTCTGGCGGATCAGATCAATGATCTGCAAACGGTCGATTTGTTTCAGGGGGATGCGGATGCAGAGCCAGATCAGGATCGTGGAAACGGCAAACACCGCCAGCAGATTGATGGGTGTGATCCGGCCTCCTAAGGTGTCAATAAAATAGACATCACCTTTGAGCTTGTAGATGCCTTGTTTTTCTACTATCCAGGAGAGTAATGCCCCAAACGCCTGCCCGAGGACAACAGCGCTTACAGCGATGATACCAACTTTGTAGGCATAGAGGTTTTTCACTTCGCGGGGATCGGCTCCCAGGCTTTTAAGCACTGCAATTTCTGCAGCTTTATCAAGGATGATGGTGGATACGGCAGAGATTACATTGATCCCAGCAATCAGCACCAGGAAGCAGAAGATGATGAAGATCAGCCATTTTTCCATGGCAATCAGGCGCATCAGGCTGGAAGCAAAGATCGTCCAGGGCAGGGTGACATAGTCCTCGCCCAGAAGTTCTGTGTAAACTCTGCTAAAGTGATCTGCCCGGTCGGCATCTTTGAGGCGGATTTCGATACGGCTATAGCTATCCGAGATCAGGAGCAAGGCTTCGGCATCAGTGATGGTGGTGATTACCATGCTGCGGTCGTTCTCATAAAAACCGGAGCGGTAAATGCCAGCAATCCGGTAGCGCTGTTGCCCTGTATATACTCCCATGGCGCTGATGCGATTGAGCTGGGGATAGATCAGCTTGATCTCATCACCTATGCCCAAGCCCAAGTCCTGAGCCAGATAGTGGCCGATTATCACTTCACCGGGTTTCAGCATGGTCGTACCTTGAGTAACATACGATGCATAGGGGAATTCCTGAGCAAAATCATAACCCCTCAGGCTGGCACTGCGGATCTTCTCATCGCCCTGTGCCATCAGGGAATATTGGATGCTGGGTACCGCGCTTTTGATTTCGGGACGCTTAGCCAGCAAGGCAAGTGCAGAATCAGTCTCTTCCCGGGTAAGATAGCTTCCGCTGGAGCTTTGCAAGCCAATGTGGGCATAGCTATCCAGCAGCAGGCTTTTGAGCGTGGATTCATATCCTTCAAAGAGATTCAGCCCGGCTGAGAGAATCGCCACCGAGAGCACAATCCCTGCTACCATGAACACAAAGCTGAAGCGCAACAAATGGCGCTTCGGGGTATGCAGGTAACGGCTCAGGAAGAAGCGTTGCAGGCTATTCATCAGGTTTATCAGGTAGTAGATTGATGGTCTCTTTGATCGAGAGCGGTAGTTTTTGGGTAGGAGAGACGCGGTTGATAATGAGCTCTGAGATCAAGCCCAGCGAGATAAACTGCAAGCCTCCCAGGATCATCAACATACCCAGAAAGAGCAGGGGACGGTTTGAGAGCGGCATGCCCCAGAACAGCTTCATCACTGCCAGGTATCCTGCGATCACAACTCCCAGTAATGTGGAAAACAAGCCAATCCTGCCAAACAGATACAGGGGGCTTTTGATGTATTGAGTCACCATCTTTACCGTGAGCAGATCAAAAAAGCCGCGCAGATAGCGCTCGATGCCGTATTTGCTTTTTCCATACTGGCGGGCGCGATGTTCCACCGCGATTTCGCCAACCTTGTAGCCCAAAGAATTGGCCAGAGCAGGGATATAGCGGTGCATTTCTCCATAGAGGGTAAGCTCTTTGACCAGCGGATGGCGATAGGCTTTGAAGCCGCAGTTGTAATCCTTGAGTTTCAAGCGGAAAGCTTTGGCGGTTACCCAATTGAAGAGGCGGGAAGGAATGGTTTTATGCAGCGGATCATGACGCACTCTTTTCCAGCCGGAGACCAGATCGTAGCCTTCATTCAGCTTGTTTATGAAGCTGGGGATTTCGGCAGGATTGTCCTGCAGATCAGCATCCATGGTAAAGACGATCTCACCCTGGGCATGTTCAAAGCCCTTCTGCAAAGCCGCAGCCTTGCCAAAATTACGCCGGAACCGGATCACTCTGATCCTGGGATCAGCCTGGGCGAGCTGGTGCATGATCTCAAAGCTGCCATCCACCGAACCATCGTCCACAAAGATGATTTCAAAGCTGTGTTCGGCCGTATTTGCCACAATCTCTTGATAGAGGATCAAGATCGATTCATGTTCATTGAGCACCGGGATTACAAAAGATAGCTGCATCAGAATCCTCCTCAGATGAAGACCGTCATCAGGGTCATGACCAGGCCAGAGCCCAAAGGAACAAGGATATTGTCGTCCAGAGGGATCCTGCTCAGCTCCGCCAGGGTGGCAGCCAAAGCACCACCTAAAGCCAGTAGCGGATTTCTCAGCCAGAGCAGGCCAAAGCTAAAACATGCCACAAAGCAGGCTATACTGCCTTCCAGACTTTTATCTCCGCTGATGAATTTCCGGCGTCCCAGATTGATCCCCACCAAAGCCGCAAATGTATCTCCAAGGCTTAGAAAAGCAATGGCTGCAGAGGCGATATAGGGATTCATAAATGCCACACACAGCATACTGGAAAATAAAAGGTAAGTAGCTCCCGTAAAGTCCCGCATCTCATGTTTCCGCAGAATCATACCAAAGACGCGGTGAAAAGTCTTGCGGAAGCTGCGTTGCCAAAAGCGGTGAAATTCGATCACCAGACTGATCACTAGCGCCCCAAGCAAAAGAGCAAACCCCAGCCTGCGATTGAACCCCAATAGATACCTGTAGCTCAGAGGGATCACCATCGAACTCAGATGGATGGATTTACGCAGGGTTTCGCTAAGCTTGCCCATGGTTCATAGCAGATTGAGTATCTTCTGAATCCGCAGTTGATTGGGAGCACGCCAGAGGGCGATGCAATCCATATATTGATCCCGGGGATGGGTGATGCCACCGCTGTCCAGATTCCACTGTCCATTCAGATCGCTGATTTTGACGTGATTCAGCAGGAGGCTGGGCTCGGGATTCTGCTGTCCCCAGGGTAGCATAATCTCCAAATTCTGCCAGGTATCGCTGCTCAGCTCTTCCAGCCTGGCACCGGTATCATAGCTGAGCGCTTCGTCCCGGGGGCTGGGATCGAAGCTCGAATTCAAATACTCGTTGAAGCATTCCAAAAACCCATCATAGTTATCTGGTTCCATCGTGAATCCTGCCGCTTTTACATGACCGCCATACTGGATCAGATGGGTTTTGCAGGAGGTAAAGGCTTCCACCATGTTGAATCCTTCGGCACAGCGACCTTCACATACGGTATGGTCGTTGTGATGCTTCAGCATGATGGTGGGAATACCCAGACGGTTCACGATGTAAGTAGCAGCAGTACCCAAAAGCGGGTAGGGAATCACATCGCCATCGTCATAATAGACAAAGTAGTTTCCCACGAAATCTTCACAGAGGCTATCCAGAAAGGAAAACACCCGGTTCAATTCCCCTTCCCAGAGGTTCTTCTGCCGTTCCAACTCTTCAAAGAGCCGGGCTTTGGCATCAGAAAGCTGCAGCATAAAGCGCAGTGCGGTATGGTATCCACCCGCTTCACGGCCATTGGCAATGATGCGGGAAGTATAAGTAAGAAAGTTGTAGATATCCGTGGGTGTGCTTACCCGGCTGTAATTGCGCAGAAGGAATTGCACGGTTTGATCTTGTACATCCTCAAAATGGTCGATCACATGGCGCACGATGATTCTATTCAAGCCTTGCATCGGCACTTTATCGGCTATCGAGCCTACCGCTGCCCAAAAATAACAAGCAGGATCCAGGGGATGCTCCCAGAGGCGGGACAGGTAACGGATCAGCATCAAGGCCACACCTACTCCAGCGAGCTGCTTGTAAGGATACTGGCAATTGGGAAGCTGGGGATTCAGGATGCTATAGGCATTGGGTATCATCTCAGGTTGGATCAGATGGTGATCTGTGATGATCACGTCACAACCCAGGGCGTTGAGCTCTTCCACTCCACCGTAGGCAGAGATGCCATTGTCCACTGTGACGACAAGGCTGTACTTTCCAGCCCGGACAAATTCAATGAAATTTGCCTGAATGCCATGTGGTTCGATATTGCGATTGGGAATATAGTAGGCATGCTTCTGGTATCCGCAGCTATTCAGGAAATGGTAAAGGATATAGGTGCTGGTAACGCCATCGGGATCGTCGTGACCGAAGATTACCATGGGTTCGTTGTTGTACATCGCTTCCCGGATGCGTTCTGCCACTGCATCGATATTGGCGAGCAGTTTCTCATCCGGCAAATCCTGCAGAGAGGTTTGCAGGGAATCTGGCTCAATGCCACGGGCAGCCATGATTCTGGAGTATAAATCTGGTTCAGTGCTGAGTGGTTTGCCATCTACCATGCGTTCATGTCCTCAGCCACGGGAATATCTCTTGGGGCTGTACGATCCGGAGCTTTTGAGATGATATCAAAGCCGGTGATGCCAAACATCAGCATCAGGCTGGTATCGCTGAGCTTATTTGTCTCCAGGCTGCCCCGTAAGGTATATTGCAAGCCAAAGTCAATGCGGTTGATCTCACGCTTTAAGGGGATCGACAAACCCAGAGTGTATGCCATTTCATCGATCTCATTGCCGCTATCGTCCTTGAAAGGCAAGGCCCGATATGAGTATCCAGCGCGTACGGGGATTTTCTTCCACCATTTCTTGTGCAATTCCCGATTTGGTTCCCAGGCGATCCCAGCGCCTACTTTCCAGCTATCACGCAGATTACCATCAATCTCGCTATAGGGTTCCCAGGTGTAGTCCACGGATGTCTTCCATTCGGGTTTGGGGATCACGGTGTAGCTGATATTGTACTGTGCAGGGAGCTTGTATTCATAATCCTGGGCAGGTTCGGTGGTATGGCTGGAGGAGCGCTCGCTCTCACCTTTGAGGGTTACTGGCAGTGAGGCATGGACGCCAAGGCTGTGTGAGCCGATGCTCTGCAAAGCGCCAATCGTGAGCGTGGGGTTTTTGTACGAACGTTGCAGGGCTTCTTCAGCACTGGTTTCACTGCTGCTGCCACCTTGCTCGAAGGTATGTTTATCATGGCCGAAATAGTAGTTCCCGCCTATACCCAGGTTGAATTTGCGGAAATTGTAGCTATAGATCACATCCGCCCGATACAGGTATCTATCCATGGATTGCTGCTCATAAGTGCTGTCTGTAAGGGCATGCTTGTTGCTCACCAGGCCTGAGGCATAGGAATTGAACTGGAAGCCAATGCGGTGGTGCTTGATCGGCACACTGAGGCTGAAATAGGGGAAATCCAGAGCATCATCGATAAAGCTGCGTTTGGTGCCATTATACTCGGATTGATACCTGGTATAACCAGCTAAAATCCCCGTGGAAAACAGAGTCCTGTTGCTGCGATTGGCAAGGGCAGGATTGGCATAGCCGGTATTGTAGCGAAAGATATCGCTGGCCCCAGTGTCGCCCATGCCGAGGCTGTAGATATCCCGGCCAAAGTATTGCACCGGGAAGCCATAGTATGAAAAGATCGAATTGCCTCCCCACAGAGAGAGGGCTGCCATCATGAGCAGCATTAATGCCAGAGTTTTCTTCATTTCTTATGTCCTGCTTTGTGGTGAGTGGTCTTCACCGGATCGGGTGGTACCCGGAAGAAGCGGTGGGCATTATTGAATGATGCTTCAGCCACTTCATTGGGCGTAATTTCTTTTATTTCAGCGATTTTTTCTGCGATCAAATGCAAGAGCAAGGGAGAATTCCGTTTGCCCCGGTGCGGATGGGGCGGCAGGTAGGGGCAATCCGTCTCGATCATGAATTTATCCATGGGGACCAGCCGGATTACATCCTCAAGATGCGAATTCGGATAGGTGATGCTACCGGTAAAAGAGATCATCCAGCCTGCATCCAGCACCTGCTGCGCAAAGACGATATCTCCGGAAAAGCAGTGGAATACTGCTTCTTTCACCTGTTCCTGTTTCAGGATATTGTAGCATTCCTGATGCGCCTGACGATCGTGCACGACCACCGGAAGATCATATTCAACGGCCAGATGTGCCTGATTGGCAAATACTTCACGCTGCACCGGATAGGGCGAGAGATTGCGGAAGAAATCCAGGCCAATCTCGCCGATGGCCAGCACCTTTTTTTCCCGGGCCAGACGTTTTACCAGTTCGGCATCAAAATCCTGAGCGTCATGAGGATGAAAACCAACCGTGGCAAAGATATGCAGATGCTTTTTGGCAAGTTCCAGCGAGGCTAGAGCGGTCTCTTTATTGAAGGCTATATTTATGATGTATTCTATCCCACTGCTGAAACATTTACTGATAATCGTCTCCCGATCTGCGTCATACTCCGGTAGATCAAGATGGGCATGGGTTTCAAAGAGTTTCATTTTCAGTCACTTAATCCCTATTTTTACGTTTGCGTCAAGATAATGCAAGGCTTTTATCTTGTCAAAAGAATTTTAGGGCGGGCTGGAATCTCTCCAACTCGCCGTCCTTCCAGCGAAGGCTGGAATCTCCTGACATAACGGCATCCAGATAGCGGTGATAACATAACGCATAACCTAATAGGAACGCAGATGACGGGATGAGAGGGATGAACATGATATTTATTCTTACCACAGAGTCAAGCAGAGAACACAGAGAGATTTGAATGAATGGCCGCAGATTCCGCAGATGGCGCAGATTCTAATGGAACGCAGATGACGGGATGAGAGGGATGAACAGGATATAGCTTGAGTCGAGAGGTCGAGGAGTCGAGAGGTACTCCTTCCCGCCGTCTTTCCAGAAGGTCAGGCGGTGCGCAGCACCGGCTGGGCTGTCTGGAATCTCTTGAGGATAGCAAAGATCAAAGATCACCATAACGCATAACCCATAACTCTTAACCTCGATGGAACGCAGATGACGGGATTAAACGGATGAGCAGGATTTTTATTCTTACCACAGAGTAAAGCAGAGGACACAGAGAGATTTGAATGAATGGCCGCAGACTCCGCAGATAGCGCAGATTCTAATGGAACGCGGATTTACGGGAAAGGGGAATGAACAGGATCTGTTTTCCAACGAATTTACCGAATGAACCGATTGATGCCGATGAATAAGCCCCTTGTGGGCGAAATAGTATAGCGAGGGTGTGGAGCGTAGCGAAACCCCTCGTATGAGTTCATCATCACCATTAAGCCCTGGAGGGGCGACACTCCATAGCTTGGTGGCGTGAGCCCCAAGACATACAAATGCGCACGAGAGTAAGCCCTGGAGGAGCGACACTCCATAGCTTGGTGGCGTGAGCCCCAAGCAAACCAATAATTCTCCGGGTTTGCCTATGCAAAACATCCCTGGAATCACTCCAGCACTACCCAAGCCGCGCAGGGGATGACCTTGAGTGAACCAGGAACTATCCATACGGTAGCAATCATCAAGTATGGCTCCTGGCATTGCTTTACACCTGTCTTTGGTGGTAACTGTACACTCTTTACATGCTTGCCTGGCATCTGCCTAAATAACATGTGTTTACCTCAGGATCACCTCGAGATCACCTCGAGTACTCGAGATGATCTCGAGGTCAAGACGATGTAAACACAAGTAAGAGTTGAAAGTATGTGGCAATATGGACGTAAGAGGCAGACAAATGCCAGGCATGAGGGATTTAAAGGTCGGGAAGTCGAGATGTTGAGAGGTTTGAGATCGTGTTGTCGTGATGTTGAGAGGTTTGAGGTTGAGAGGTCACACACCCGCCGTCTTTCCAGAAGTTCGGATGGTTCGCAGAACCGGCTGAGCTGTCTGGAATCTCCTGGATCCTGCAACCATGAGGTGTCGCCCCTCCAGGGCTTACTCTCGTGTGCATTTGTATGTCTTGGGGCTCACGTCACCAAGCTATGGAGTGTCGCCCCTCCAGGGCTTAATGGTGATGATGAACTCATACGAGGGGATTCGCTACGCTCCACACCCTCGCTATACTATTTCGCCCACAAGGAGCTTATTCATCGGCATCAATCGGTTCATTCGGTAAATTCGTTGGAAAACAGATCCTGTTCATACCCCTCATCCCGTAAATCCGCGTTCCATTTGAATCTGCGCCATCTGCGTGCCATTCATTCAAATCCCTCTGTGTTCTCTGCTTCACTCTGTGGTAAGAATACAAATCCTGTTCATCCGTTTAATCCCGTCATCTGCGTTCCTATTAGGTTATGCGTTGCGAGTTATGCGTTACAGTTATCACCGCCATCTGGGTGCCGTTATGTAAGGAGATTCCAGATCTCGCAGGTAATGCTTCGCATCCCCTGCTGTCTGGAATGACGGTGGGGGAGTGCTCACTGTTCACTATTCACTGTTCACCCTTCCACAATTAACACATGCCTTCGATCTACGCTTTACGATAACCTCTCGACCCCTCGACTCCTCGACCTACTTCAACAGCAGCTTCCTGGTGAGTGCCTGTTTATCGGTTTGCAACCGGTAGAGGTACACTCCTGGTGCAAGATTGCGTCCCTGCTCATCTCTGCCATCCCAGGTAGTCTGGTAAGTCCCCGGGGTTTTGGCTTCACTCACCAGCTTGCGAACCACCTGTCCCCGGGCATTGTAAATGCTGAGGGTCAGATGAGTTGCATCAGGAATGTCATATTTGATGGCAGTAGTAGCAGAAAAAGGATTTGGCCAGGCGGTGGAAGTAAAGGCCAGCACAGCAGGCAAAGGGTCGCTATTGTCAACAGTGTGCCATAGCATTACCGGGCCAAAATAGTGGCTGTAGCCAGCCAGTTCCGTAGCTTCCAGCCAATAGTAAAAATACCCGTCGGAGGTAAGACTCCAGTCATCGAAGAAATACTGCTGGGGCTGGTTTGTGTTCGTGGCGGGAATCAGGTTTGTACTTACCTGCAGGGCATTGCTCAGTTCGCTATCTGTACTGCGGTAGATTCTGAAACCCATCAGATTGTTTTCCTGCGCTGTTTCCCAGTTTACCCGGACAAATCCGTGTGGTGTGCTGGTAGCGGTGAAATAGGATAGCTCGATCGCCGGGATATTGGCCAGATTTACATACATAGTATTGGAGTATCCGGTATAGCCAGATCCTAAAAAGGCTTTCACGCGGAAGTAAACAAAATCCTGATCGGGCACATGGAATTCGTAATCGCTCACATAGCCAGTATCAATCTCTTGATAAAGATATGTAGTGAAATCAGGACTGGTGCTTACATCTACCCGATAGCTCTGGGCTCCGGGGCTATGCGTCCACGCTGCAGTGAAATAGTCCTCGGTCTCAGAAAAGCCTGTGGTGGCGTGTGGATACCAGAGTTGGGCGACAAATTCAGGACGGTCGATGAAGGGATTGCGGTTGCCCTGGCGCTCCTGAATGCGATCATTGCGACGTCTTTCCCAAGCGTCCGGAGGATCCTGTTCGTGCCAGGACAGCAGGGTGGAAAACTTGCCGTAAAAAGGCCCCGTGGTGGGAGTGGTATCCTGCAATTCAAGGTCATAGGTGGTGTCTGTGCCTTCATAGCGCACTGCCATATAGAGGATCATACGGGCTACATCGCCTTTCTCGATGTCTCTGGGCTCCCAAAAGCTCGGGGCGGTATTGCAGCCGGTATCGCCACTGTATCCAGAATAGGGTGAGGCGTCCACGTAGGGAGTACCGCCTTCATCGAAGTCTTTGTTGCCCTTGGCTGAATTCACTGTTACATCACAGGGTCTGACGTGGTGGAGATCTGTGCCGGCCGGACGATTGGTTTCAAACCCGCCATGGCTTACGCTCCAGGTGTGCTCCCGGTTCCATTGTGTGGCTCCGGTGCCGTAGTAACCTTTGGGTACAGACCAGCCGGTATAGGTTTGGATCACGTTGTTGGTATTCAAGGTGTCTTCATCCGTGTATTGCAATTGCTGCCAGAGCGCGCTATAAGAAAACTGGGTGAGGTGAGTCTCGCGCAGGAGGTTGTGAAGATTGGTCTTGAGGGTAGAGCCATAGCCGGTAATATCGTCATAATAGCCCTGAAGTCCTGTATCCAAAGTGGTACAGGAAGCAGGATTGAAGGCGGTTGTGGTGGTCAGATAGCTGGCATTAGCCCCAGTGCCATTGGCCTCAAAAGCTCTGAACCAGTATAGAGTATTGCGTTGCAATCCGGTAACGCTGACTGTATTGACAGGCTCTCCTTCGATGATCTGAGTCGCGCCAAAGTAGATCACCTGTTCGCCAGTGCCGGAATAGGCAGGATTGGGTGGATAGTCCATGCCATCCTGGGGTAGGGTGAACGTGTTACTGGTATTGATCTTGATCAGGCGACGGGAGCCATTGCCCGGAGCCCAGCTAAGCTGCACACTGGTGCTGCCCGGATAAAATTCCAGCATGGAGGTTTGCACTGTGGGTGATCCGATGCTGGCAGTGGTAAAGCTGAATTCGTTGCTGTATGCCACGCCAGAGCCGTTTTGAGCGTAGGCTCTGAGGTAGTATTGAGTATCAGGTTGCATCCCTGTGAGGGTAGTTTGCATGGGGCTGATCCCACTGCCGGTGGTGACTTGATTGTCACTGATCAGGGGATTGGGGGTGGTACTCCAGCAAAAACCACGGGTAGTGATCATGGACGTGCCTGAGGCTTCCACAAAGGCTTTGGCCAAAGCGCCGCTGTAGGTGATATTGGTGGGCTCTTGCAGGCTGAGCTCAGGCAAGGCATTGCCTTGAAAGTCCGTAGCGAAGATATCGTGCACATAAAGCGCATGGCTGGGGTTGGCAAGCCTCAGCTTCACAGGAGTAGTCATATTTACCTGAAAGCTGAACCTGCTGCCGGTGGAGCCAATGCCATTGAAGATGATCAAACCGATCCAATTTGCCCCGCTTTGGTATTGCAGGCTTACGCTGCGCCCGGTGGAACCGGCTGCGAAGACAAACTCCATGGTTCCGGCGCTGGAGAGCTGTGGGAACTCGATGATCCCAGAACTGGCGGCCATTTGTACCCGTCCCAGGCTGCCTTCGCCATTGGCAGAAGCCCCTGGAGAGACCACACATTGGGTCAGATTGATGGTTCCGGCGGTAATGGTTTGGGTGTAATTGCCATACGAGCCGTGAGCTGTCCAGCCCTGGATGTTTTCATTGATCACCAGTGTGGCTGGCAAAGCAGCGCAAATCAGCAGTACAAGAGCAATCAGCAGCCCCCGGAGAAGGCCAGAATCTGGAGTATGGATCATATCAACACTTCCTGTAAAGATAATGAACGAATCTCAGCAGTGGATTGCTATCTGTCAAGGTTTTTGATTTTGTTTTAGTGAAGTTGCAGAGGTTCGCGACTTATACGGTTGTTTCTAAGGAATGCTTATCAGCTATACAAAGGTGATATTGGTGGTTTTGAAGTATTGCTCTTCCATGATCTTGCTGAGGCGGCGGATCAGATTGCGCCTGATCTCAAGGTCTTTGGGCAGAGCGGGATCCTGATGGGCGTCATTGATCTTGGTGCCCACCACAAAATCGATGATGTCACTATTGATCAGGACTTGCATCAGACGCTTTACCGCATTGTCTGCCAGAGTCTCCAGGCTGGCGTCCTGTTCCAGGAGTTGCATAGCCCGGCTGATCGTAATCGTACCTTCGGTAACCAGATCAATGCCTTCCATAACCGCTGTGGGGGGTACATCAAAACTCTTCTGCATTTCCTCAAGATTCACCCGGACTGGGATTCCCAACTCACGGGATATGATCTCAGAACTGGTGCCTCCGCAGATTACTTTCACTCCCTGGAACTCCTTAACGATGTCTGCCATTACCTTATCATGCTCTTGTTTATAGGGAGGTCCGGTAACTACCAGAGTGCGGCGAGGCTTACGAAGGTATAGAGCGGCACAAGTGATATCATCGGCAGCGCGGTTGCCATCCAGGTCTCTGGCTTTGTGGGCAAGCTGTTTGCTGATTTCCCCGGCCGATAGATGGGGTTTGCCTTGCAGCAATTCCTGAATGTAATCCGTCACACCGCTTTGCTGCCAGCCCAGGAGCAGATTCGGGCGTCCCATCCCAGCCTGGGTGACTCCATCCGAAAAGAGGATCAGACGGTCTTCGGGTGCCAGCTGAAATTCACTATAGTACAAATGCGTCTTGCGGTCTGTACTGAGCGCAATGGATTGCTTCTCAACCTCGTGTACATTGCCGTTACGGATCAGCACATAAGGAGGATTGTCGTGCTCGATGATGCGGATTTGACCATCCAGCAGGACATCGATGATCGTGAAGGTACTGTATCCGATCTTACGGTAGGAGCATACGGGCAGGGTTTCCAGGATTACTTCGGCAGTGCGTTTGATATCCATACGGGATTTGATAAAGGCTGTGGCCATAGTAGTAGTGAGAGTGGAAAGCACGCTGGCCTTGATGCCGCTGCCTAAGCCATCAGCCAGCACGAGGATGGTGCGCTCTCCGGTCTTGCGGCTGTAGATCGAATCCCCACAGGCTTGCTGGCCGTGTTTACTGATCTGATAGTAGTCCACTTCCAGAAAAGAATCTCTCATTCCTTGTCCTTATTGCCAAAGCTCTCGATGATGGAATTTAGCAAGATCTCGCTATCAGCGGCGTTTTCTCCCAAAAGGAAAGCAATCTGCTGGACGGTGCTGAGGTTCTTTTTCATTACTTCAGCGGCTTTATCAATGATCTGTTCCCTTTGGATTACGGGCTCAGTGATGTCTTGCAGGATGCCGCCCACAACGTGTCCAGGCTGGATTGTGAATATCGTGAGGCGAATGATCCTGCCTTTGTGACGGATATCCTGAATGCTGGCTTCTCCGCCACTGGTGAGTGCTTGTTCGAAAAGCCCGGCAAAGGGTATCAGCCGCTCCAGATAGGCTCCTTCCAGGTCGGGATCGGCAGCGCTTACTATTTCGGCATCTCCACCAATCAATTCAATAAAGCGTTGGTTGGATTCGATAATCTTCAGCGATTCGTCAACAATCACCACTCCCGAAGGCATGGCCTTAATGAGGGCTGCAGCTTTGTTTTGAGCGAGTTTACGCAAATAGGATACACACATGGCTGGTTCTGCTTTGGCTTCCAGCAAGGCGCAGGCAAAATCCCGGCAGGTATTGTAGCCACAACCCCCGCAATTGAGCTCGTCCTCCTGCCTCTTTTTACTGATTCTGAGTAGTGCCGCAGTGATTTCAGAATTGCTGAAGCGGGATTGATTTAGCTCCCGGGATTTGAAGCTGCCTGTGATCTCCAGCGCAGCAGGATACTCAGGAATTTCGAGCCTGGGAGTTTGATTGTAGATATTGATGCGTTTGCCGGCAGTGGCGCCCTTACTCTTTACCACGGGGCCGTTTACACAACCACCACTACAGGCCAGAACTTCGATAAAGACAGGATTTGTGAATTGATTTGTACTGATTTCACTTAGGGCATCACGGACCTTGTCCACTCCGCTGAAGCTCATAAACTGTGTATTCACCGGGACTCCATAGCTCTTGATCCCGTCGATCATGCCTCCGTCAACCGGGTAGAGTCCACCTTCGTGAGCCGCCTCTGGGACAAATGCTCCATCGTCTGTCAAAGCTATCCAATCCATATCACTGTGGGTAAACCAGCGCCTGAGATCGGCAAAGGTAAGTGCCAGATCAAAGTAGCCTTCAGCTTCGTTTTTCTTGGCAATGCAGGGTCCGATAAATATGATCCGGATGTCTTCTCCAAACGCCTTTTTCAGCAGTAAAGCATGAGCCTGCACGGGGGATAGCACTGGAGTAAGCAGCGGTACCAAAGGGGCATGATACTGCTCGATAAGATGTATCACAGACGGGCAGCAAGTGCTGATCCAGACAGGATTCTCTCCCTGGGATAGGAGCTTGGCGCAGGCAGCCGAAACTGCCTGCGCTCCCAGTGCTGTCTCTGAAACTCCACAGAAGCCTAAATTGAGGATTGCGTTGATCAGCTTGCCTGTCTTGATTCCGGCAAAGTCGATGCGGTAACTCGGAGCCAGAGAAACAAAGACCCTTTGCCCACTTTGAATCAGAGCCTTGGCTGCATCCAGATCATCCCTGATCTTTTTGGCATGCACAGGACATACTTCGGTACAATGACCGCAGAGGATGCATGCTTCGGGGATTACCATGGCGCTGCCATCAGCCACACGGATTGCCTTTACCGGGCACTCTCGCACGCATTTGTAACAATCCTGACATTGGGTCTTTTCTGTGTAGATAGGTTCGCGTCTATTCATACCGGCAACAGCTCTTGATCCAGTATTGAGTTTAGTTTGGTAGTATCCACCTGATGATAGCGGGTGCCATTGATGATCAGATTTGGTCCCTCAGCGCAGTCACCAAGGCAGAGCGAACCTTCGATCCGAACGGCATCTTCCAGATTGTGCACTTTCAGATAGTTCTCTATAAAGCTCAGGTTTTCCCGGTTTTCCCTGGCAAAGCAGCTACTGCCCATGCAGATCAGGATGCTTTTCATCAGGCCTCCCGGGCTTGAACGATCCCACTTAGTCCCTTGTCCACATCTGCCAAAGTGGCTTTGTGGATGATCTGATCGCCTATTACCAGAGTGGGGCCTTTGTCACAGCGCTCGGTGCAGAACGTAGCAGCTACTTCAAAGTGCTTCTGCCATGCGTTTTGTTCTACGGTTTTCAGGGTATGAGCAAGGATGTCCTGGGCACCCCGCAGGAAGCAACTGGTTCCGATGCAGATCTTTACCTTGCAGCGTTCTTCGCTGGATGGAGAAGACAGGCAGATCTCTTCGTCTTCGATGCGTTTACGGCTCTGGTAATGTGTGTGCAGCAGTTCATGAGCCTTGTGGCTGTTGGGCTCATCCAGCAGAACCTTGTACAGCTCGTTTACAAAGGGATTGTCCTGAGCCCGGTGCATGGTCATCATCTTATCGGCATGATACAGGGCATTGGTGCGTTCTTTGCGGATCAGGGGATTGTTGATAATGGGTTGTCCTGCTCCACCAGTGCATCCGCCAGGGCAGGCCATGACTTCTATGATGTCATACTCAGCGGTGCCATTCTGGACTCGTTCAGCAAGCTCTGCCGCAGTCTTCAGGCCATGCACCACAGCGATTCTAAGCTTCCCGATCTGAGTTTCCAGTTCTGCTTCACGAAGGCTTTGATTGCCACGTACATCCTGGAGGACAATGCTCTCAGGCAGGTTGATCTGCAACTTGTCGGCAGCATAACGCAATACAGCTTCAGATACTCCACCGCTATTGCCAAAGATCACACCGGCTCCAGTGGCGAATCCCATGGGCAGATCCATCGATTCAGGTTCCACTCTGGCAAGCTCGATTCCCGCTTCCTTGATCATTCTGCCAATCTCCTGAGTAGTGAGTACATAGTCCACATCGGGATGGCCTGAGGTAGTAAATTCGTCTCTGCCTGCTTCAAACTTCTTAGCGGTACAGGGCATGATGGAGACTACCACCAGATCTTCGCGGCTTACCCCAAGCTGTTCGGGGAGTTGCTGTTTGGCGATAGAGCCAAAGATCTGCTGGGGTGATCTGCAACTGGACAGGTTCTTCAGCAAGCCAGGCAAGCTCTGTTCGGCATATTTTACCCAGGCTGGACAGCAGCTTGTGAAGATGGGGAGGTTTTGACCCTGGGCTTTACGTTTGAGAAACTCATTGGCTTCCTCGATTACGGTAAGATCAGCAGCAAAAGAGGTATCGAAGACCCGGTCAAATCCCATCATTCTGAGTGCTGTGATCAGCTTGCCAGTAGTGAGTTCACTGGGGGGAAGATTGAACATCTCACCCAAGGCAGCTCTCACTGCGGGAGCTATCTGCACAATGACCTTCTTCGCAGGGTTCTGGAGCTGAGACCACACCTGTTCAGTCTGGCTTTTGATAGTTAAAGCTCCTGTGGGGCACACTGCTGCGCATTGACCGCAATGAACGCAATCCACTTTGGCGAGGCTTTTTCCATAGGCTGGGGTTACGATCACACCCTCTCCCCGGTTGGCAAAATCTATGGCTCCAATGCCTTGCACTTCAGAGCAGAATCTTACGCAATCCCCGCAGAGGACGCACTTATTGGGGTCTCTTACCAAACAGGGAGATCCAGTATCGATCTCTTTGGCGGTTCGGGTTTGCCGAAAGCGGATTTTATCCACACCCAGCTTGTGCGAGATTTCTCGCAGTTTACAATCCGGAGAGCGGTCGCACTGAGTGCATTCCCGGTTGTGATTGGCCAGCAGCATTTCGATAATGGTCTTACGCAGCTTGAGGATTTGCTGGGTATGAGTCTTGACCCGCATCCCTTCAAAGGGAGTGGTGGAGCAAGAGGTAACCAGCCCTTTGCCTTCAATTTCGACCAGGCACAGACGGCAGGCACCATAGACACTAAGCTCGGAGTGGTAACAGAACGTAGGAATCTCCACATGGGCTTTACGAGCCAGGCTGAGGATATTGGTTTCCCCTTCCCAGGCGACAGGGCGATCGTTTATATAGATGATTTTCTCGGTATTCATGGTAGTCTCCTTTTAGGATATAGCTTTGAACTTACAAGCCGATACGCAGGCATTGCATTTGATGCAGATCATGGGATCGATCCTGTGCACTTGTTTCACTTCACCGCTGATGGCTCCTACAGGGCAGACCCTCTTGCAGAGAGTGCAACCCCGGCAGGTCTCAGGATCGATGGTAATGGGCGTGAGAGCCTTACAACTGCGGGTGGGGCAGTAGCCAGCCCGGACATGAGCCAGATATTCATCCCGGAAAAACCTCATCGTGCTCAGCACCGGATTGGGAGCTGATTTGCCAAGCCCGCACAAGGAAGTGATCTTTACTGCCTGACCTACTTCGTCCAATAATTCCAGAGTCTCTTCTGTGCCTCTGCCTTCGATGATGTCTTCCAGGAGTTCCAGCATTTGGCGGGTTCCTTCCCGGCAGGGCACGCATTTACCGCAAGATTCGTGTTGGGTGAAGCTCATAAAGTAGTGCGCGATCTTAACCATGCAGGTGGAATCGTTCATCACCACCAGGCCGCCGGAGCCTACCATGGCACCCAAAGCACCCAGAGAATCGAAATCCAAAGGAGTATCGAGATGCTCACTGGTAAGGCATCCTCCGGAAGGTCCGCCAATCTGCACAGCCTTGAAGGCTTGATTGTCGATCTTTCCTTCTTTATTCAGGACACCCCCGCCGATCTCAAACACGATCTCTCTCAGCGTAGTGCCAAAAGGAACTTCGATCAGGCCGGTATTTGCCACATGTCCGGTGAGGGCAAAGGTCTTGGTGCCTGGTGAACTGGCTGTACCAACCTTACGGAAACGTTCTACCCCTTCCCGAAGGACTACAGGTACCAGAGCCAGAGTTTCAACATTGTTTATCACCGTGGGCTTGCCAAAGAGTCCGCTTTCTGCCGGGAAGGGCGGCTTGGGATTGGGCATTCCCCGTTTCCCTTCGATGGATGCCAATAGAGCAGTTTCTTCTCCGCACACGAATGCTCCTGCCCCTTCCATCACGTTGATGGTAAAGCGCTTGCCGGTATCGAAAACATTGTCTCCCAGGATTCCCTGAGCTTCTGCCACTTCGATGGCCTTGCGGATTCGGGCACAAGCCAGAGGATATTCCATACGTACATACACATAGCCCTCATCAGCACCTACTGCCGCGGCAGCAATCATCATGCCTTCGATCACACTGTGGGGATTTCCTTCCAGGATACTGCGATCCATGAACGCCCCCGGATCTCCTTCATCGCCATTGCAGACAATGTATTTCTTGGGGTTATTCTGGCGTCTGGTGAGTTCCCACTTCAGTCCTGTAGAAAAGCCACCGCCACCCCGGCCCCTAAGGCCAGCTTCATGATAGATCTTGCACAGCTCTTCAGCGCTATGTTTCAGATATGCGTCCCGGGCAGCAAAGTAGCCTCCATGACTGATGTATTCAAACATGCTTTCCGGATCCAGCATGCCACATTCCCGCAGAGCGGTACGCTGCTGACGAGCATAAAAGGGGATGTCATCAGGGCCTTTGCAGTGAGTGTTGTCCACCGGGTTTACATACAGGAGACGATCGATGATCTCTCCCTTCACAATGGTGCTATCTACAATAGCTTCAGCATCTTCAGGCTTCACATGGGCGTAGAGGATACCATCCGGATTGATCGTAACTAGGGGGCCCACCTGGCAAAAGCCCTGGCAACCGCTACCGGAGATCAGGACATCGTGGTTGTGGGTTTCATGAGCTTTGAGTTCGATCGATACATCCAGAGAATGCATTGCGAGGCTGCTTTTCAGGGCATTGTAAACTTTCAGTGAACCATTGGCTATACAACCGGTTCCAGCACATACGATGATGCGTTTTTTATAGTGATGCAGGGCTTCCTGATAATCTTCGCGGATTTGATCCAGATTAAGCATTTTCGTTCTCCAATATCTGGTTGATAAGTTGAATCGCCTGGTCGGGGCTTACCTGACCGTGTACGTCTTCGTCCACTACCAGGACTGGGGCCAGTCCACAAGCCCCGAGGCAGGAAACTGTCTCAAAAGTAAACAGCATATCATCAGTGGTAATCTTCTTTTCCGATAGACCCAGCTTAGTGCGAACCGCATCAATCACGGCTTTGGATCCTCGTACGTGACAGGCAGTGCCATCACACATTTTGATGATGTGTTTCCCCTTGGGTTCCAGCGAGAAATGGCTGTAGAAGGTCGCCACGCCATACAGGCGGGCGGGAGAGATCTTCAGCGAAGTGGCGATAAAGGTCAGCACTTCCTGAGGCAGGTAACGATACTCGTGTTGGACGGCTTGCAGGATCGGAATGATCTTGTTGGGATTGAAATCGTGAGATTCCAGGATCTCCAAGACCTTTGTGAAACTGCGTAGGGCTGAATTTTCAGTATTCATCCTTGCTCCTAATCTATTAATTTTTGATTGTTTTTCGGGCGTAACTGTCCTGTAAGGGACTTTCGGATATTGGATACATTGTATGGAAGTGCTTAATAGTCTATAGACTACGCTCCACCGAGCTTTCATGATGCAGCTTTTCTGCCAGCCGGCGGGAAAGAACTGCCAGGGAGGCACTCATATCCACCTCTTCCACGATTATATCGGGAGGTAGATTGAGATGAACGGGAGTAAAATTCCAGATCGCCACGATACCATTTTGAATCATCATTTCTGCCGTGGTTTGGGCTACTTCGGCTGGAACGGTGAGGATTCCTATGCGTACATGCAGCCGCTTGCTGAGATTGGCAAAACGATCCAAACCATAGATTCTGGTGCCGTTTTGGACAGTGCCGATCAGGTCTGGATTTGTATCAAAGGCCACCAGGATCGAGAGCCCTTTCTTGGTAAGCTCCTGATACCCAAGGAGGGCAGTGCCCAGCCTGCCAGCACCTACCAGAAAACATGAAGTATTGTCATTCCAGTTCAAAAACTCCTCGATCGCTTGAATCAGGTCACTGGTCTTGTGCCCAATCTTGGGTACACCCACCACTCCGGTAAGCGCCAGATCCTTGCGAACCTGTGTCATGTGTACTCCAGTGATTTCAGCCAGACGGGTGGCAGAAATCTGGGCGAGACCATCTCTTTGGAACTTGTATAAGAGTTCCAGATACTGGGGCAAGCGTTTCAGGGTCAGAACCGGTACGGAAATCACCTTTATCTCCTTCTTGGCATCGTGTATTCGATACATAAATATCGATAAATCTGTAGCGGCTTTTCTGTCAAGCCTTTTTTCGATATTTATTTATTGATATGCGGTAAGATGTATATATTGCAAGGAGATAAAAGACATCACGGGAGTATCATTGACTGGCTCAAAGCGCCGAGAATTAGTCCTTCCAGCGTAAAAACCAGCAGCATTATGAACTAGAATAGGAGGCTTAAGACTTCAGTTCTTGAGGATTTCCAGCACCCTTTCGAAGATATAGCCTACATGGATGCGGTTTGTGAGATCGAGCTTTTCCACATCGATTTCCAGAACCGGACCATCGTGAAACCCGAGCTTCACCACGTTTGCTCCATAGGCTTTGTACCAGTGGTTCAAGTTGTTGATCTCCGTGAATTGCCAGCCGCCTTCGATTTCCATTTCCCGGCCGCGCTGTTGAATCCTTTCCCAAGCCAGGGAGGGGCTGCCATGCAGTAGAATGATCAGATCGGATGAGGGAAGCTGCCGGTTCACGGTTTGGAATTGAGTAATCAGATTGTCCAATTCATCATCGGTGAGCAGTCCATCGGCATGGAATTGATTGCAGAACACCAGCAAATCTTCAGGTAGGGAGCGGTCTTTCACATAGCTGCCTTTACCGCTTTTGCCCAGCCGTCTTTGTTGGGCTCGCATCTCCAGGAAGTGGAGTTGCAGATCGTAGCAATAGGTTTTTTTATCGCCCAAAAACCTTTCCAGGAGGGGATTCTCTTCTGGTTTTTCATATAGTGTGTTGATCTTGAGGCTGCGTCCCATGATAGCGGTCAGGGTGGATTTTCCCAAGCCTACGTTTCCGGCGATGGTGATCAGTTTTGGGTGTTCGGCCAGGTATTGTTCCAGCTCACGCTCCACATCGATGGCTTTCAGGGTGGCTTCGGTTTGAGGCAAAGTGACCCACTCGCTGATTCCGGGGCTGGAAACTCTTAATTCCAGAGCCTTTACCTGCTCTGCCACGAGGTTTACGGTGCGACGTTGCCATTCTGCTTTGTCCACGGCTTTATCAGCATCAATCACCAGCACGGGACAGCTCACATGGTGCGCTACGAAATCCTCATAGAGGTTGTTGAGGAGCTCAAGGTATTCAGCAGGAATTGCCAGTTCGCTTTCCCTTCCTCTTGCTTTGATGCGTTCCAGGAGGGTGGGCACATCTGCCTTGAAATACACGAGTAGGTCGGGTTCTTTGATCTGCTCCGTCATCAATCTGAAGGTGCGCTGATAGGCGATGAATTCCGGCTCTGTCATATTCTGCAGGATGCGTTGCGCCTTGCCAAAGATGTGATAATCCTCGGCAAGGGTTCTATCTTCCAACACAATCCCCCGGCAGGAATGTATCAGTTTCTGGCGATCGAGCCTGCCATTGAAGAATTCGATCTGCGCCATGAAGGCATTGGCAACTGGATCCCGGTAGAACGAATCGAGAACGATGGGGTTAAATTTTTCCGGAAAGGCATAGACCCCCTCCGTACCGTTTGCTTTTGGATATACAGAGGTAAGAACCTTGTTCAGGGGTGCAGTGCTTGCTGCTTCAATAAAGGTGGATTTGCCCACGCCGATGTTTCCCACGATGCCAATGCGGATGTTCTCCATTTTTGTTCCTCGATGTCTAAGTCTTTCCGTCAGAAATCTGGCTAAGCCCGAATAGTCAAGTGATACTTTTGGGTGTTTTTGGGGAGTTTGGTAGCGGATTGATTTTCTGAGTTTTACCTCGCGTTCCTCTCGAGATCACCTCGAGTACTCGAGGTGATCTCGAGGTGATCCTGAGGTAAACACAAGTTGAATAATCAAATGTCGAGAGGTCGAGAGGTCGAGAGGTCGAGAAGTCAAGGGGTCGAGAGGTCGAGAGGTCACACCCCCGTCGTCATTCCAAGTTCGGACGGTTCGCAGAACCGGCTGAGCTGTCTGGAATCTCCTGAACCACGCAACCATGAGGGTTTCGCCCCTCCAGGGCTGAGTTATCCGGATAGGGGGTTAATCGTCTTCGAGGAGGATATGTTCAGTTTGATACGTGAAATTGTGGCTACCGGCTTTGACGAGATTCTTCAGCTTGTCGGCAATTACTTCCACCTGATCGATGTAATCGATGGTATTGAGGCCACCTTGGGCATCGCACTCGCCTTGCTGAATCTGGTTCAGAATATTGTGGCGCTCGGTGCGGTGCTGTTCGTTGATGCGGCCTTCCATTTCGATGATTTTGTAGGTAAAATCTGGTTTCAGTTCATCCATATAGTCCACGCACAGATCCAGCATAAACATCATCTTGGCATGCAGTTCATCGATCATTTGGACAAAATCCGGGCAGAGTGAATTCTTCTGCGAAGTGATCTGATAATTCAGGATGCGGTTTAGCTCTTCAGTGAAATCACCGACTTTTTCGATATCGTTGACCGTATGCAGCAGAGCTGGGATCTTGCGGATGATATCTTCAGCATTGGTTTTTTCGTTCACTGCGATCAGGTACATGGTGATTTCCCGCTGAAGATGGTCGATGGCGGATTCAATCCTGCTTACGCGCACCTGCTTTTTGTAGTTTTTATCCTTAAAAGCCTCATAGGATACCACCAGAGCCAGCCGCACCAATCGTAGCATTTCGCGCATTTCCTTGAGGGATTGGCGGATCGCCAGATCGCTATCTCCGATCACATGGTAATTCAGGTGTTTTGGTTCGCCCAGAGAGATGGTATCGACTTTGTCTTTGGGTATGATCCTCGTGGCTATCTTTGCCAAGACGCTGGCAAATGGCAGGCAAATCAGGGTATTGAAGACATTGAAGAAAGTGTGGCCATTGGCGATATGACGGGCGATGTTCTCACCGATCAGGATATTGCCAGGGGTTAAGCGGTTGATGATCAATGTATAAATGCCAAGATATGTAAGTATCCCAAAGACCACGGTTCCAAAAAGATTGAACAAAGTATGCACCATTGCAACCCTACGGGCGGTATAATTTGAGCCAATCCCAGCCAGCCAGGCGGTGATGGTGGTTCCGATATTGTCTCCAAAGACCAGGTACAGTGCCCCTTCAAAGGGAATCAATCCATTGGAAGCCAGCACGATCACGATACCCACGGAGGCGGATGAGCTTTGGATCAGCATCGTGAAGATTGTTCCTGTCAGAATGCCCAGGATGGGATTGGAGGAGATGCTTACGATGAAATCGTGGGCAATCTGGGAATCTTTCAAGGGAACAACCGCTGAGGACATTACATTCAACCCAATAAAGAGCAAACCAAAGCCAATTATGATATGGCTCCAGCGCTCCATAGTCCGGCTTTTGCGGATCAGCAGCAAGGTAACCCCTGCGATGATGAAGGCAAAGGCATAATGGCCGATATTGAAGGCAATGAGTTGGGCTGTGATGGTAGTACCGATATTGGCACCCATCACCACGCCTACGGCCTGGTTCAGGGTCATGATTCCGGTATTGACGAGGCCAATCATCATCACTGTGGTGGCAGAAGAGCTCTGCACCAAAGCGGTGACAGAAAGCCCCACCAGGACACCTTTGAGAGGTGTATTGGTCAGCATTTTGAGGATGCGGCGCATCTCATTGCCGGCCACAGCTTGCAGATTATCGCTCATCTTGTTCATCCCGAAGATGAACAGGGCCAGGCCTCCGAAGAAATTGATAATCTGCAGCAGAGTCATGCTATACTTCGGGCTTCATTTGTGGGAACAGCAGTACTTCTTTGATCGAGTCGTTTTCTGTGAGCAGCATCACCAGGCGGTCGATACCAATGCCTTGTCCACCCATGGGGGGCATGCCATATTCCAAGGCTTCCAGGAAGTCTTCATCCACCACGTTCGCTTCATCATCCCCCATGGCTCTCAAGCGAGCCTGGGCTTCCAGGCGATCCCGCTGGTCCAGAGGATCGTTCAGTTCGCTGAAGGCATTGGCAAATTCACCACCGGCAATGATGAGTTCAAAACGATCTGCCAATAGAGGATTTCCCGGCTTGGCTTTGGCCAGAGGGGAGATTTCCTTGGGGAAATCATACACAAAAGTAGGTTGGATCAGGGTATGCTCTACAAACTGTTCGTAGATAATGGCAATCAGTTTCCCTTTGGCGGCACCTTTGGGAAGCTCGAGCTTGTGCTCATTGCAAAAGGTCTCAAGGGTCTCCTGGTCAGCGTTCAAAACGTCGATTCCAGTAGCTTCCTGCACCAGTTCCGGCATGGGAGCCCGGCGCCAGGATCCTGCAAGATTCACTGTATGGCCATGATACACAAAGCTTTCTTTGCCCACAATATCCTGGGCCAGATGTTTGATCAGGGATTCTACCAGTTCCATCATGCCGCTGAGATCACTATAGGCTTCGTATGATTCCAGCATGGTAAATTCAGGATTGTGAGTGCGATCCATGCCTTCATTGCGGAAGTTCTTGCCGATCTCATAGACCCTTTCAAAACCACCCACGATCAAGCGCTTGAGGTAAAGCTCCACCGCTATGCGCAGGTAAAGATCCACATCCAGGGTATTGTGATGAGTGATGAAGGGTCTGGCATTGGCACCACCATAGAGGGGTTGGAGGATCGGAGTCTCGACCTCGAGATAGCCTCTGGAATCCATAAAGCGACGCACTCCTGAAACGATCCGGGAGCGCAGCTCAAAGACCTTACGATGGGCAGGGTTGAGCAGGAGATCAAGGTAGCGTTTACGGTATCTGAGCTCAATGTCGCTGAATTCGTCATAGCGGACAGGTTTTCCATCCACCAGCTTCTCTTTAACAGCAGGCAGGGGACGGATGTTTTTGCTGAGCAGCTTGATGCTGGTGCATTTCAGGGAGTATTCACCAGCCTGGGTGTGAAACAGAGTTCCTGTGGCCTGGATGAAATCACCGGGATCACAGAGCTTGAAGAGGCTGTAGTTTTCCTCGCCCAGGGCATTGTGCTGCACATAGAGCTGGATCTTGCCGCTCTGGTCTTCCAGATTGCCAAAACCGATCTTGCCCTGACGGCGCATGGCCACCAGCCTTCCAGCCAGAGTAACGCTCTGTTCGGAGCTGATCCATGTCTCTTTGTCCTGAAGCACATCGCCAACCATATGGGTACGGGAGCTTTCCACGGGATAGGGATCTATCCCCAGCTCACGAATCCTGGCAAGCTTCTCTTTGCGCAGCTTGATAAACTGATTGTCTTGCATTTAATCTCTACAGGTCTTTGAAGGGGTTGTCTTCGCTGGGACTGGCTTTCTGATTGGCGTATTTGCGCCATTCTTCGTCATTGCGTCCGCGTCCACCGCCGGTTCTTCTGTTGCCAAAGCTTTCTCTGGGCTCTCTGGGACCACGGTCTTCATTGCGGGGACGGCTGGTTGCCACCACTTCATCGGGTGTACGGTCTGTATAGTCAAGCGTGATTCTGTGGCTTTCGATATCGATGGCGGTAACCATCAGAGTAACCTGATCACCTGTCTTGAAGTTATCAGTCTTGCGCACTCTGGAACGAGGCAGCAATCCGGTGATACCATCTTTGATAGTCACAAACACGCCAAAATTGGTAGATGATTCCACGTAGCCTTCAAAAGGCTCTTCCAGCTTTACCTCATCCTGGATATTCGCCCAGGGATCTGGTTGCAGAGCTTTCAGAGAAAGGGAAATCTTTTGGGTATCAGCATCGATCCGCAGGATCTGCACCTGTACGTAATCCCCTTCCTTGAGGACTTCGCGGGGGTGGGACACATTGCGGTTGCGGCTCATCTCAGAAACTGGGATCAAACCTTCCACGCCAGGCTTAAGCTCGGCAAAAGCACCGAAATTGTGCAGTCTCAGCACCCGGCAGTTCACTTCATCACCTTCACGCAGTTCGCTAAGAACCTGGGCAAAGGGGTTTTCCTGCAAGGCTTTCATGGAGAGGGCGATCTTGTCTCCATTGATGGAGAGGATCTTGACTTCTATTTCCTGGCCTTGTTTCAGGATGTCCTGGGGTTTGATCACATGCTGCCAGGAGATTTCCGACACATGCATCAAGCCTTCCACGCCACCCAGATCAACAAAAGCGCCAAAGCTGGTCATACGCATTACTTTTCCGGTTACCACGTCACCAACATTGATCTTGGCCATGGCAGCTTCACGTTTTTCTGCTGCTTCAAGTTCAGCCAGTTGACGGTGAGAAACCACGATCCTGCGGCAGTTTTCTGAACATTCGATGACCATGAAGTCCATGGTTTTACCGATGAAAGCAGATGTGTCATCCACCGGACGGGCAGAGATTTGGGACACAGGACAAAAAGCCCGGGCACCCAAGACGTCAACATTGAAGCCACCTTTGGTGACGGAGTAGATCTTGCCTTGTACCGGAATTTTCTTCTCATAGGCGTCACGAATGGATTGCTTGTCCACATGCTGCTTGGTGAGGCTTTTGCCGACCACGTAGCCTTGTTCATTCTGATCCACAATATAGCCTTTGAGGGTGTCACCGACTGTGTAGGGCAGATTACCCTTATCGTCAGCAAACTCGCCGATTTCGGCATAGGCGTCAAACTTGCCGCCCAGGTTTACAATCATAAATTGATCCGTAATCGTTACAATTGGGGCTTCAACGACATCTCCTTTTTTGATTTCGGATGTGTTTTGAAAGGAATCTTCGAGCATGCGAAGATAATCTTCTTTCAGTTCTTTCAATGCAGCTTTGCTGCTGTTTTCACGCACCTTGTCTGACATAAGTATCTCCTAACGACATTTGAGATTCCCACGTTTTCCAGGGTGCGCTTTTTGTAAAGCATTTTATTAGTAGCGGATTATCCGTAAAACAGCTTGACTAAACCCAAGTATTTCCCGAAATGGCAAAAACTGCACTGAGGATCAATGAGTAGTCTGATTGGATACATACGTAAAGCAAGCTCACACAAGGATATTCCCGAAGCTGAATCGGGCTGGGTGAAGTACCAAACGAAGTGGATGCAGATCTGTGCTCAAGGCAAAGAGCAAGCCCTGCGTAACTTCCCACATCCAAGCCTGGCGAACTCATCAGTATTTATTTTGGGTGATCCAATTCTGCAAGTGCAGGATGACTACCGCTATCCCAAGCCTGAAGACTGGATTACTCTTTTGGCAGATGAGTCCAGGCTGCGCAGCATGGAGGGACATTGGCTGCTGCTGATTGCCTCTCCCGAAGGAGTTACTGCGTACAATGATGATCTGGGCAAGCTGACTCTGTACATCCATGAAGATCAGGATTTTATCTTCTTTTGCAACAACATCTCGCTACTCCGGCGGCACCGTCATCCAGAGCTGGATTTCTTCCATTTTGGCGCATACTGGCATAGTATGTTTCCTTTTTCCCAGCGCAAATATGCCCCCACCATCACCAGTTACTACGCTGATGTTGCCAAGCTGGGCACCGGTGGTAAAGTTACGATCACGCAAAACGGCTACCATCTGCAAGCATCAGCCTGGAAACCCAAAGACCAGGCCCGGGATGCGGAAACGCTGTTTACAAATATGACGCTATTGCCCTTCCGTAGTGGCAAAAGGATTGCTCTGGGGCTTTCCGGAGGAATGGATATCAGGCCCATCCTGGCTATCATTCTGGGGGCTGGATACAAGCCTCAAACCTACCATTTTGGCAATGAAAACACCGTGGATTGCCATCTGGCCAAGCGGATCGCCGCTCGTTTCGGCTTGCCTTTCCGCTATATCAGCTATCAGGAAGCGGGTACGGACTGGGCTCAGGTGCAGGATTATGTGGGCACCCGAGGGCTTACCTTCAATCCGGTAAGTTTTGATTTTCAAGGTTATTACCCGAAGTTGGACAATGATCCTGAGGTGTTTTTCAGTGGCTATTTCGGCGAACTCTTCCGCTTCCGCTTCATGATAGCCCATCTGAAGAGTGCACTGGAGACTTCCGCACTGGATTATCGCAGCATTGGCAGATATTTGTTCAACAATCCTCCTCTGATGTTTATCCCGGAGGTTACCAGGACTATGCACAAAGGTTTTTGGGACGCGCTAAGGGCAGCGGTGCAGCAAATGCCGGATAGCCGGGAAATGCTGAATCCCCTGTGGATGAATCTCTTTTTCGTACGCTACAGCCCACATTGCCGCAATATGCCAAATCTCACCTGGATGGACAATCACGTTACTGATTTCATGCCCTATATGATGAGCTCCATCATCGGTGAGCACTGGCGTTTGGGCTTTTTAAAGCAGCTCAACGAAGGCCTGCACCGGAGAGTGATCAAAGCCCACTGTCCCGAACTGGCAAAATTTCCTCTGGCGGTGGCTGATACGAGCGCTGCATATTCATATCGGCAATATGCCCTGAAACTCAAGATCTGGGCGCAGCATCTGCAAAAGGACACCCCCAACCGCACCGATATCTTTCTGCATACCTTCAAAGCCCAGATTCATGAATTGCGCTCTCAGAGCAGGATCACCCAGGATGCAGCGCTGGATTTGCCCAGGATCGATCAATATCTAAAGGCATATTACGAGGGCGATGTAGCCTATAGAGATGCCATCCTGAGCTTTGTATCCTATGCCTTGGGAAAATGAGCAAAGCTCCCTACACTTCTGCGCTGATCAGTACAATTCAGGAATTTTCCCAATATCCTCGCCTTGCCCAAGCCCTCCAAACCCATAGCCTGAGCCGGAATCTGCATCTGCTCGCCATTGGCAAAGTAGCCTGGCAGATGGCAAATATTGCCCTGAAAAACCTCAGTCCTGAGTCCATTCTGGATGGCTTTGTCCTAACCAAATACGGTCATGTAAAAGGCTCACTGACTAATCTCCAGATCAGGGAAGCGGGACATCCCATACCTGATGCCAATTCCTTTTTACATACCAGAGAAATCCTCACCTGGCTGAGCAGTTTGCCGCCTCAGGATGAACTCATTGTGCTGCTCAGCGGGGGTGGCAGTGCCTTGTTTGAAGCCGTGGAGGTGGATCGTAGTCCAGATGAGGCTGCATATCAAGCCCGGATAACCAATCTGATAAACCTGCACGAAATGCTCTTGGGCAGCGGCCTGGACATTGCTCAAATGAACCGCAGGCGCAGTGAACTCTCCAGCGTGAAGGCAGGCAAAGCCCTGCGCTTCGTGCCCTGTCACAAAATCCCCGTCTTTGCCCTCTCCGATGTGCAATATAACGATCCCCTGGTGATCGCCTCGGGACCCTTCACGGGTGATGATAGGGTTGAATATCAGATCATTGGCGATAATCTATCATTTCTAAAGCAGTGGAAGAGCCATTTGTCCCCAGAATTCCGGGTGCAGATAGCGCGTAAGTTCCTGAGTGATTCAGCATTCCAGACAGCCCGGCACCTGGCAGGATTTGCGCTAAACGCTGCACCGGGAATCTATCTCTTTGGCGGCGAGACTCCAGTAAAGGTAAGAGGATCAGGCAAAGGCGGACGCTGCAGCCACCTGGCTCTGTGCTTCGCAGGGCACATCCAGGGGGATCCATCCATATCGCTTCTGGCTTTTGCCACCGATGGCCATGACAATCTCTCCGAATCCTCCGGTGCCTGGGTGAATGGAACTACCTTTAAACGCATCAGGGAAGCGGGGATTGATCCCATCAATGCGATCCGCAGCAATGATTCCTACCCTGCCCTGGCCGCGATTGGACAGATCATGCCGGATCTGAATACCCACTGCAATGTGAACGATGTGTTTATGGTGGTGAAGTCGAGAGGTTGAGAGGTCTAGAGGTTGAGAGGTCGAGAGGTGTTTTACCGCGGAGCTCTGGAGGGGCGACACAATAATGGTAACAGGACTCAGGAGATTCCAGACAGCCCCACCGATTCTGCGAATCGCCTGCGCTTCTGGAAAGACGGCATGGCTTCATATCTGGTTCGTGTCTTCCCAAAGTAGTATCTGAGTATGCATCGCCTCTAAACTGTTTCTATGGATATACATAAACTCAATGGGCATATCCAGAGTTTTGCATTATATTATCAGTGGAGGTTGAGATGAAGTTATCAGAGCTAAGGCTATCACTGGAGCGTAACGGGGAAAGAGCCTCATTATCTTGCGCCAAAGCCTGCTTTACCAAAGAAGAAGATGGTGCCTGGATTAGCGGCTGCAAATTTACAGTGGGAATGCTCAATGATGAGTTTGCACGGGAAACCAATCCAAATGTTGTAAAGTCTTTCATTAAAGATTTGATCAACTCCCCTTGCGAAATGCCCTCACAGTTGAGATCTGATCTCCAGGCCCTACTATAGCCATCAAAACCGAGCTTCTCATCTGCATGTTCTTCTATATACTTCTCACTCTTATCCCTCCACTTTTCAAATATCTTGTGCCCTTCTTTCATAAAGGCTTCTAATTCCTGTTATGGTGCATGAAGCTCCACAATAAGCCCATTATGCGCTAGATCCCAGAGTGGCAGCGGCTTGTAGCCGCTGAACACAAGCATCCGCAAGATGCTTGTGAATAAATAAAATGCAGATACAAGCTGCATCTACAATCATGCGGCTGTAAGCCGCATCCACTCTAGCATCCGCAAGATGCTTGTGTATAAATAAAATGCAGCTACAAGCTGCATCTACAATCATGCGGCTGCAAGCCGCATCCACTCTTGCATCCGCAAGATGCTTGTGAATAAATAAAATGCAGCTACAAGCTGCATCTACAATCATGCGGCTGCAAGCCGCATCCACTCTTGCATCGTAGTGTTCCGGGCTTGATCCATCCTGAGGCGAAAACCTATGCCGACCCCCACGTGCGTGGGGAATATGGAAAACTCTAGCATACTCACCAGTTACGCTGCAGCCTCTTGATTGATTAATGCCAGAGCTCGCTGTAGCGCCGAAAAAAGCGGACTACCCAAAGGCAGTCCGCTTGATAGGATCGGGCTTAAATAATTACTTCATCATGATCATTTTCTTCGTGCTGGTGTATCTTCCGGATTTCATCCGGTAGAAATACACTCCGCTGGGAAGATTCTGATCTTTGTTATCTTTACCATTCCAGGCCACGCTGTGAGCTCCGGGTGTCAGTTCATTATCGACCAGGGTTTTTACTTTCTGGCCCAGGATATTGAAGACCTCGAGGCTTACATGTCCACGCTCTTTGAGGGAGAATTGGATTGTGGTGCTGGGGTTGAAGGGATTGGGGTAGTTGCCACTGAGGGCAGTTATCACAGGATTTACGATATCATCATTGCTCACAGGAGAGCAGGATCCCATCAGGAAGATGCTGTTTGATACAGCATTGGGGTCATCGGAGGTGATCCTGAGGAAAGCGGCATAAACGCCCTCTTCTGTGGGTCTGAAAGTAACGGTATATTCCTGGAAAGCGCCTGGTGCCAATATATAGGTAAGGTGATCTACGGTAGCTTCATTGGGTTCACCCAGGGTATATGGTTCGGGAAGCTGGAGAGTGCCCATCATGATGGCATCACCAAGGTTGGATAGGGTTACGCTCTGGCTTAGCACCTGATCAGGATAGAGGTTGCCAAAATCCATGGAAGTAGTGCTGATATTGAAGACTGGCACGCCAGGACTTTGCTGTGCAGCGGGGAAGACGATCTCGTCCACCCAGGCACAATCGGCTCCGGCAAAGCCACCGCCATCTTTGTAGTATTCCCATTTATAGGTATTGGTTCCGGCAGCCACCATATAGCTGGCTTGGGAGTAATAGGTGTCGATCCCGCTCCATTGGTTTTTCATCTGGCCATTGATATAGAATCTCAGATAGTCATATCCGGCTTCACTGGATACTTTCTTCCAGAATGAGATGATTCCATCAGAAGGATTGGTGAGGGTTACGGACATGGAAGTGGATTGACTGTTGCCAATCGCAGGAGATTTGGCAGCGGAGGTGTTGTTGTATCCACCCTCACTGATGGTCCAGTTCCCATTGGTAAATCCCCAAGGGTAGTTCACAAATCCGGATTCGAAATCTTCGGCGAGGATGCCGACTACGATGTTGTAGTTATTCAGTGCCAGATATTCACCAAAAGTGCACATAGCAGTGATCTGGATCGTGGTTCCGGCTGGGATCTGGGATGACAGGGCGATTTGATTTACCAGGTTAAAGCTGCTGCCCTGAGGTACGAAATCAAAGTCATTGATGATGGGGAAGATTAGATGATCGCCACCGCTAACCATGATGGTGCCGTGGACTGGGGGTGCATCGGCATTACCGGTATTTGTGAAGGGAATGCTGATCGTAAATAGTTCGCCTGGATCGATGCGGCCATTGTCGTTGCCTTCAGCATCATCGACTTGCATGAAGCCAAAGGCTATTTCGGGAGCCGCAATGGTAAGGCTGCGATTCGATGTATAGATGGATTCGTTGTCCAGGGTTACCACTACGGTGTACTCTGCTACATGCTGATTAGGGACGTTGTTGGCTACTGCAAGTTGGATACCGGTGATGGTATTGCCAAAGGCATTGGCGGGGATATTGGCTACTACTTCCTGAGGGGTTACCACGCTCAGGTATGAATCATCGGTAGTAACAGATACGGTCACACCGGTGGCAGGGTCGCTGCCCACATTGTTCATCTCAACGTTTACTGTGATGATTTCGCCGAACTCAGCTACGTTGTTGTTATTGTCAGACACTGTGGCATTGGTGACGATAATGTAAGGACCATTGGCAGGCAAAACCTGCACGATGCCCAGGTGGGTTTGTTTATTGAAGGATGTGATGGTGAGCGTAAGATCCATGGGTTGATCCGGCAGGGTATTCAGGGTGATGACAGCGTTTCCACCGGCATCGGCGACGGTCTTGCCATAGATGGTAGTGCCATTACTCAGTGTGAGCCAGGCATTGGGCTCGGTGATCACGGAGAAACTGCTCATTCCGATCAGCAGAACAGGATTGTAAACAGCAGTCATGAGGGTGGGGTTCTTGGTTCTTACGACCAGAGAAGCATCACCAAAGATAGTCCAGCACTTGTATTCATTGATCCCGCTGGTTCCATAGACTTCGATCATTTTGGAGGAGCCATTGAAGTATAGGCCACCAATGGTATGTTTGGCTTCGGCTATCAGCAGATCAGTTACTTCGTCCTGTCCCCGCATAGGTGGATTCCAGCCCTGGTTGATGGTGGAGGCGTACATGGCAACAGCGCCGGTGGGATTACCATTGCTGTTGTTGGTAGCACGCAACCAGGCTTCGGCAAAGCAGGTCTGAGACACAAAGTTGCCATTCACGCAAGCTACGGATACGATGAAGGGAAGCATGAAATCATTGGTGAGGTTGTTTACGTTGGTATTATTGAACCCGGTAGTTACCCATGAGGTATCGGAGCCATGGCCAACGTAATTGATGAAGCCTCTGCCATTGTTGACATTGGTTGTTACCATGGCAGCGGAAGCGCCCTGGGCTTGATAGACTTGATCTACAGAGGTATAGCCGTAGCCAAGCAGATCGGTGCGGATGTATTCCATGTGCACCTGATCGCTTTCACCCATATCGCCCTGAGAGCCGCCACCTTCATTGGAGGCGATGCCCATGGCACGTTGCAGCCACTCTGCGCCTACTGCGACATCACGTTCGTAATACACTGATCTGGCTACTTGAGTATTCATTTCGGCTACAGTCTGGGCAGAGAAGCGGCCTACGTAGATATCAGGATAGCTGTCGTTTCCGGCGAGGAGAGCATAGGAGGGATCACTGCCACCGCCACCGCTGGACAGCGATGGAACCTGTGGAGCATCTCCCATGATCTGCACAAACATAAGGCCATTGTTCTGGTCATATTGATTCTGGATATAGGTTTTGATCTGATTGGCGGTGGGACCGGCGACGTCTTTGTCCACTACGTCAACGATATGTCCCATCTGGCGTTTCCAATTTACCCAGGGTTCGATAGCAGCATCAAACATACTGTTTTTGATCACCAGGATGCGCCCCGTTTCTGCCAGGGAGGGGTATTTGGCCTGGCCAAAATTCAGGAACATGTTTTCATAGATACCAGCAAAAGCTGCAGCATAGCTGGTCTTGGGGGTGCTGATAGTATTTACTGTATCCACTCCGTCAGTAGTAATGCTGACGCTCATCCTGGTATATACCCTGGTGATCCCGGTTTCGGGGTAGTAAACAAAAGGCTGGAAGCGTACCGTGATCCCGCGGTAATCTCTCAGGATATAGGGTTCGGTGAGATAGGCGGTTTCCTCAGGATAAGAGCCACTACTTTGATAGAAGCTTCCAAAGCTGTAGGGGACTGTATTGGGATCAATGTTCCGGGTTAGATTTCCCTTGGATGGTGCAATGGGCATGGGAATATCCACATACTCACTATAGGTGGCATTCATCACCATTTTAGCTGTGGGTGGTATGATCACACTGCCAGCCAGGACAGGTACCTGAGGCAATCCAGCCTCAAGAGTCAGTCCGGCATTTTTCACCATCGGCAAATACCAGGTTTGGGAATCTATGGTCACGGTTTCACGGCTGAATGAGCCTAGCGTGAACTCTAAATTGATCTGGTTTGCTGTGCTTTGCGTAAGACGAATATCATTGGGATAATCGCTTACTGATACAAGCTCTGCCCATAAAGCGAAGGTAAATAACAGGCAAAGCAGGATAAGAAGCTTCTTCATCGTATCCTCCACGGTACTTCTGAGTATGTTTTGTTTATCATCTTTCCATTTAAAGTCATGAGTATCATATGTCAAGCTAAATCATTGCAGCTTGGTTCAAACCTGTGTTTGTCATCATTTCATCAGCATCATTTTTTTGCTGGCACTGTAGTTTTCGGTTTCCATGCGGTACAGGTACATCCCGCTGGAGACATTATTGCCCCGGTCGTCCTTGCCATTCCACACGATATGATGATTGCCGGCATTGAGATTTCCATTGATCAGGCTACGCACCAATTGTCCCTTCAAGTTGTAGATATTCAGTTTTACCTTGCCACTGTCTTTGATCGAGAAGCGAATGGTGGTTTCAGGATTGAAGGGATTGGGATAATTTCCACTCAAGTTGTTGATCACGGCAGCAATGCCATCATCATTGGATGTCCCGGCGGTCAGACTCACAGCGATGGTTACCACTGGATTGGCGGGGTCGTTTGTGGTGATCATGATTTCACTATTGATCGGTGAGACGGTAGTGCCAGCCACATAGGTGAGGGTAAAGATCTTGTTGGTAGCGGCAGGGATAGCGTATTGATAGTCGTTGGGATACACTTCACCCATGCTGCTGAGGCCAAATCCCTGAGGGATGGAAATCATGCCAGTGAGGCTTACATTGCCCAGGTTTCTGATGGTAAAGTCCTGAGTAACGGTAGTATTTGGCATTACCTGGTTGAAACTGATGGTTTGGGTGGGGCTGTAAATCAGAGCGAAATTCCCTTCGCCACTGGATGGGAAAGTAATGTCATCGATCCAGGCACAATCGCTGCCGATGGGAGGGATGTCGGATTGATCTTTGGAATATGTCCATTTGAAAGTCCGGGTTCCGGGTGTAACGGCATAGGACATCTCAGCCCAAGCCTGGGTTCCACTCCAGGAGCCTTTCTCGACATTATCAATGTAGAATTTCAGGAAGTCATATCCGCTTTCGGAAGAGACTTTGCGCCAGAACTTGATATCTCCGGCAGCGCCTACGTTCATGGTGACCTGTAAGGATGTATTGCCATAATGGCTGATAGCACCGGATTTGGCGGAGTAGTTGCCGCTGTGCATGTCGGTTGAAACGATAGTCCAGGGAATAGCACTGGAGTTTACCCAGGGGAAAGTAGCAAAGCCGCCGCTTTCAAAGCTTTCCATCACAGCGCCCACGGGGATCACCACACTGTGGTTGATCATCTGAATACCCATATCCAGGGCGATGCCAACCGGAATCACGGTTCCATCTGGGATGGTATTGGCCAGGGTTACGTCAAAGCTGAGGGGGAGAGATCCACCTGTGACCAGGCCGGGAATAAAGAACAGGTTGTTCACCAGGCTGGCATAGGGGCTGTTCATGATCAGCCTCAGCGTGCCACTTTCGACTGGCATGTTTCCAGTGTTGGTGATGTTTATAGTTACGCCAATGGTCTCGCCGGGTTCGTACACGCCATTGCCGCTGGGATCAAACAGGCTGCCAGTAGTAACAGCCACATTGGGAGCACTAATGGTCAGGTTGCGGTTTGTAGTCCAGGTATTGGTGCCGTCTGTGACACTAAAGGAGAAGGAGGCTACGTGTTGATCCGGCACGTCCACATAGATATTGGCAGCAAATACAGAAGCTGCAGTGTAGCTATCGCCAGCAGGGATATTTGGCAAAGTGGCCTGGGCGTTTGTCAATTGAATCCAGGGACTGGTGGTAGTGACTGTAGCCACCAGGTTTTGGGCATTGAGGACGCCTACATTGGTGAAAGTGAGATCCATGGCTATAGTTTCACCAGCTTCGGCTATACCATTGTTGTCCACCAGAGTGATCGGGCTGATGGTAACATAGGGTCCCTGATTCGGGACTACGGTCACATTGGCGATCAAGGGACGGCGCAGAGATCGGGTTGCCACGATCTGAGCAGTGCCAGGTTCGGTGAAAGGTGTGTAAGTAAGGGTAAGATTACCTTGAGAATCGGCAAGCCCTACGCCATGGAGTTGGTTGTTCATGGAAAGAGCGACATAGCTGTAGGGGTCGGCATTGATTTCCATGCTACCGGTTCCCAGGAAGATTGTATCTGGCACTTGCATGCTGTTTTGGGCAGGAATACCCAGATAAGGCACCAGAGAGGGATCTCCCATGATGGAGTAGATCTCCCAATAGTAGTTGATCCTGGAGCTATTTCCCTGCACCACGGCCAGGTTTCCTGCCACGACCATCGATCCCGCAGATCCAGCCCAGTTTTCAAAGGCTTCATTATGGTCATGGAACAAAGCGTCATAAGCACCGAGGGCATTGGCATTATAGGCTGGAGCATTGCCATTGGCAGTCCCTTTGGCTCCTACGCCCCACCAGTAGTCTTCATCCCAATAGGTGCTATTGGTGCCACCAATATAGATGATGCCGCCTTTGTTCTCTGCTCTTAGCCAGCCTTCGGCAAAGCATACAGCGCTGTCAAACTTGCTGGTCAGACAGCAGTTGCCAACTACGAAGGCAGACTTATTAGTATTGTTCAAATTGTTGATATTGGTGATAGTGAAGCTGGGATTCGACCAGTTTGTCACATCGCCATGGGCAGTGTAGTTCACATAGCCAGCGCCATTGGAGACATCATTGATGATAGCGGCAGCGGAATTCCCCGATGCAGGATAGAGATAGGTGTGGCTATTGATGCCATGAGCGGCATTGAAGTAATTCGCAGTCCCATAATTGATCTGGCCGTTGGCATGGGTGGGAGCCCAGCTGGCATCCACGCCTGCGATCATTACGGCATGCCCCAGATAACTATCGTCCGGCATAGTATATTGCTGGTGCATCATGGTTTTGTTTACCTGATTTGTCACCTGAGCTTCCGTAATGGCGGAGAATCTGCCGAAATACATTTCCGGCATGTAGTCTGTGCCTTGCAACTTCACGTAGGGTAAGTCAGTTGGATGGGAACCAGTGACACCGCTGGTGGATGGAACCTGAGCGACGTCTCCCACGATCAGCAGATAGCTGGGAGCGGGGTTATCTACTGTGGCGTTGTTCCACAGGGTTTGCATATATGTCTTGATCTGGTTTGAAGTGGAGCCGATTTCATTGGTGATTCCCAGAATCACGTTGTAGCCTTCGCGCTTCTTCCAATCGATGAAAGGCTGCATAGGAGCCACATAGTTTTGAGGCAGTACTATTACGTATCCGATGGGATAACGCAGTAATGATACTCTTGAGGGTTGAAAATTCAGGATGGAACTGGCAAAATCCCGCTCAAAAGCAGGAGAATAAGTCTTGGCCTTCAGTTCCTGAGTGGCAGCGTAATCACCACCATCAAAGCTGACTTCCACCTGGGCATTAATGATCACTTCGATAGTTTTGGTATCAGGATTGTAGGAAACCGGGACAAAATCCAGGGCAAAGAGGCGTTCGCCCCGCATCATGCCAAGTTCTTCAACGCTGATTATGGGGAAAGTTGTTGATGCCTTGGCATTGTAGAAATCCCTATTGACCACAAAGGCCAGATCTTCAAGGTTTTCACATTTGGCCACGCTTTCCTGGCTGGGCATGATCGGATAGTGAATCCCATACTCATTCAGGGAGATGGCTCGTGTATCAGCGGTTACAATGCGGGGAGTTACAGTAGCTCCCAAGGGAACACTGATGATCCGGCGCATAAGGGGAAGCCCGGGTAAGCCAATTTGATTGGTTTTTGCGAAGTTTGTGGCACTAAGCTCGGTCCAGGATCCTTCCCTGGAGGTAACTTCACGGTAGTTTAAAGCATCAATACTATAGCGAATGCTCAGGCCATCGGCCGAATTGCGGAGCAGATCTACTCCGCTGGCGTTGCCCTGTAGCTTGATAGTCCCGGTATTGGCAGCCAGCAAAGCTATAATGGCCAACAGGAACATAGAAATGAGGTGTTTTTTCATGACCTTTCCTTTTTATCGTTTCACATATTTAATTACTTGTCGTTAAGCAAACAACTGCATTTATATAGTAATGTTATGCAAGAATGAAGCCAAGCCCAATAAAATATCTGGGCTGAAAATGCATCTGCTGGGTTCATCAGTAACTTGGGATTATGTGGAAAAGAAACCACAATTTTAGCCCCTGTTTCCCTTGACAAAAAAGCTAAGTTCGCATTTTCATGAATTTCGAGCGCTGAGTGCCATTTTTCGGGTTTTGAGAATAGGCCTCTAAGCCTCTCTGATGTAGTAATATATTGATTTAATAGATTTAGGAGTATGCGATGTTTTCCAAGATCCGGAAGCGCAACGGACATATAGTGGATTTTGATCGTCAAAAAATCGCCGCTGCGATCCTCAAAGCTGGGACTGTAACGGGTGAATTTGCTGATGATATTGCCGAAGTCCTGACCCTTAGAGTGATGAACCTGGCCATGCAGGTGATCACCAATGATGTACCCGAAGTGGAAGTCATTCAGGATATCGTGGAAGAAGTCCTGCTGGCTTCACCCTACAAAAAGACAGCCAAGGCTTACATCATATACAGGGATCAGCACGCCCGCATTCGTGAGATGGTTTCCACAGCCGGAGTGAAACTCATCGATCAGTATCTGGAGAAGCTGGATTGGCAGGTCAATGAAAATTCCAATATGGCATATTCACTCCAGGGTTTGAACAATTACATCGCTTCTGAAGTAAGCAAAACCTACTGGCTGAATAAGATCTACCCACCTGAGATCCGCGAAGCCCATGTGAATGGGGATATGCACATCCATGATCTGGGGCAGCTTTCGGTATATTGCGTGGGTTGGGATCTGATGGATCTCTTGCTTACCGGATTTTGCGGTGCCGAAGGCAAGATCGAGAGTTCTCCGGCCAAGCATTTCCGTAGCGCCTTGGGGCAGATCGTGAATTTCTTTTACACCTTGCAGGGTGAAGCTGCCGGAGCCCAGGCTTTTTCCAGCTTTGATACACTCCTGGCTCCCTTTATCCATTATGATAAGCTCAGTTTTGAAGAAGTAAAACAAGCCCTGCAGGAGTTTGTCTTCAATATCAATGTCCCTACCCGGGTGGGATTTCAGACGCCATTCACAAATATCACCATGGACTTGTTTCCTCCGGATTTGTACAAAAACCAGCCCGTAATCATCGGAGGCCAGCCTCAGGACAAGTGTTACAGCGATTTCCAGGCTGAGATGAATATCCTGAACAAGGCTTTTCTGGATGTGATGATCGAAGGTGATGCCAAGGGCCGGGTCTTCACATTTCCGATTCCCACCTACAATATCACCAAAGATTTCGATTGGGACAATCCCACTATAGCTCATCTATGGGAAGCTACAGCCAAGTATGGCATTCCCTATTTCTCGAATTTTGTCAATAGCGACATGGATCCCAATGATGCCCGCAGCATGTGTTGCCGTCTGAGACTGGATACCCGCAAGCTGGAAGCCAGAGGCGGTGGCTTGTTTGGAGCCAATCCCCTGACCGGCTCCATCGGAGTCGTAACTATCAATCTACCCCGGATCGGCTTTCTTGCCACCAGTGAAGCAGATTTCTACGATCGGTTGGAACGCGTCCTCGCCATGGCGATGTCTTCCCTGGAGATCAAGCGGAAGATATTGGAAACTTACACTGCCAGCGGTCTCTATCCTTACACCAAGTTTTACCTGAAGAGCATCAAGGAACGCTTTGACCAATATTGGAAGAATCACTTCTCCACGATTGGCATCATCGGCATGAATGAGGCTGTGGAGAACTTCTTGAAAGTGAACCTCGGAGATGAAAAGGGGCGCCAGTTTGCCCTGAAAGTAATGGACTATCTACGAGCCCGCTTGATCGAGTTTCAAGAGCTTACTTTCAATAATTACAATCTGGAAGCCACTCCAGCCGAAGGTACCAGTTACCGGCTTGCGATTCTGGATAAACGTCAGTTCCCCGGGATCAAGTGTGCCAATTGCGGTGGTGACACACCTTTTTATACAAACAGCACCCAACTGCCGGTAAACTACTCCAATGATATCTTTGAAGTGCTGGATTTACAGGATGAACTACAGACCAAATACACTGGGGGTACTGTACTGCATATCTTTGGCGGAGAACGGGTAGAGCATTCCGAGAGCATCAAGACCATGGTCAATGCCATCTGCCATCAATATCACCTGCCCTATTTCACATTCTCGCCTACCTTCAGCATCTGCCCAAATCATGGGTATCTGGTGGGAGAACAGGAGCATTGCCCCACCTGTGGCAAGGCTTGCGAAGTATTTTCCCGCATTGTGGGCTATTTGCGTCCCGTATCGCAATGGAATGAAGGCAAAAAAGCAGAGTTCAAACTGCGCACAACTTTTGATACAGTGAAGCAGATTCGCACACATCACGAGATCGACCAGGACAATCAGTTCGCATGAAGATTGGGGGATTTCAGAAGTTTTCCCTGCTTGATTATCCAGGAAAACTGAGTGCTATTGTCTTCACCCAGGGCTGCAATTTCCGTTGCCCCTACTGCCACAATCCTGAGTTGGTGGACGAATCCCGCTATCAAAAACCCATCGATACGGAATATGTCCTGAGGTTTTTATACAGACGCAGACGCAAACTCAGCGCAGTAGTCGTCACCGGGGGAGAGCCCACCCTGCAGGAAGATCTGATTCCTTTCCTGAAGCTACTCAAGGCCATGCGTTACTATGTGAAACTGGATACCAACGGCACCAAGCCGGAGGTCTTAAAACAGATCACAATGCTCAATCTGGTGGATTACATCGCACTTGATCTCAAGGCTCCGATGGCGCTCTATAATGCAGTAACCAGGAGCGATATGGATATCGCTGATCTGGCCAAATCCATAAACATCATCCGGGGCAGTGGCATAGCTTACGAATTTCGTACCACTTTCTTTGATAAGCTGCTCTCCTGGCGAGATCTCAATGAAATCAGAAATCTCCTCCTGCCTGGAGAAAAGTACTATATTCAGAAATGTCAGTATGGAAACAATCTGGAAGAATTTCCCAAAACCAACCTGAGTCCCAGCCTGGATGAAAGCCAGGCCTGTCAGGAATTAATCTCATGGGGTAGATCACATCAGGTGCAAATCGCCATCCGCTAAGACCCAGGATCCAGTAAATATCGAGGCTCTGCTGCCCCTGGTGCAGAAGCCTTCACGCTATATAAACCACGAGATCAATGCATCCTGCAAAGCCTTTGCAGAGCACCCCGTTCGTATTGCCCTGGCTTTTCCCGATGTGTATGAACTGGGCATCTCACATCTGGGCTTGAAAATCCTTTATAGCATTATCAATAGCCTGCCTTATGCCATGGCAGACCGCATCTATCTGCCCTGGCTCGACCTCCTGGATTTACTCAAAAGTCACGCAATTCCTTTGTTTGGCCTGGAAAGCCGCATGCCCGCTTCCAGTTTTGATCTGTTGGGTATTACTCTGCAGAGTGAGCTCACCTATTCCAATGTGCTGGAGCTCTTGAGCTGCTCGCATATTCCTGTATATTCTAAGGAGCGGGAAGAAGACTTTCCCATCGTCATGGCGGGAGGCCCTTGTGCCAGCAACCCGCTACCCCTGGCTCTCTTCATTGATGTGTTTTTCTTTGGGGAAGCCGAAGCAGGGATAGTCGAGATTGCTGAGGTCTTGCGTAAATACTCCACTCGCTCAGAACGCCTGGCCAGGCTTGCCGAAATCGAAGGCTGCTGGGTACCTGAGTTCGATGCAAGCTCCACTTTGATCCCTCCCTCCACACCCATCCGAGCCCGTAAATACAACCAGTTTCATCAGCATCAATCCCTACACACGCCTCAGCTACTAAGCTGGCAATTGGCCACCCACAACCGCTATGTGGCGGAAATCATGAGGGGTTGCTCCCGGGGCTGCCGTTTTTGTCATGCCGGATACTTCTATCGTCCTGTGCGGGAACGATCTGTGGAGGATATTGCCGCGCAACTGGTGCAGGAAGTGCAGGCCAGCGGTTGGGATGAAGCAGGACTGATCTCGCTCTCCAGCAGCGACTACACTTGTATCAGAGACTTGATGAATACGCTGCTGGCAAGAGTGGACACCAGTAAAACCCACATTTCACTACCCTCCCTCCGGGTAGATAGCCTGGATGATAGCCTCATCAGCTTGATGCAGCGCTTGGGCAGGGAAGGGCTTACCATTGCCCCGGAAGCTGGTTCTCAGCGGCTGCGCGATGTGATCAACAAAAACCTTTCTGAAGCAGAAATCATGCGGGGAGTGGAAATCGCCCTGGGCTTGGGCTGGCAAAAGATCAAGCTGTATTTCATGCTGGGACTGCCTACCGAGACCGACAGCGATATCGATGAATTGATCGGACTGATCGAACGAATCAACAGCCTGGGACGCAAGCGCCTCAGTATCAATATCACCCTCTCACCCTTTACTCCCAAACCGTTTACCCCCTTCCAGTGGGCTGCCATGGCTGCCCCAGGGCTGCTGCTGAGCAGAGCGCAACGCATCAAGGCAGCATTTGTAAAAGCCCGAAATATCAAGATCAAGTATCACACTATCGAAAACTCTGTATTGGAAGCTTGCCTCACCCGGGGTGATGTGGATATGGCAGGAGTGCTATATGCCGCCTGGAGCAGTGGGGCTTGTTTTGATGCCTGGAACGAAGCCTGGGATTACTCCCGCTGGGAAGCTGGATTTGCCAGCGCTGGGATTGATCCGCAGAAGTATCTGGATGCAATTGATCCCCAGGCGGATTTACCCTGGGATTTTATTGATATAGGCGTAACAAAATCCTATCTGCTGGATGAGTATAACAAGGCTTTGGCAGGAGTTGTAACGGAAGATTGCCGGCAACTTTGTGGACAGTGTGGAGCATGTGACGATCGGGCTGTGACTCATAATGCCCCCACCAGCTCAAGCGTGGAGCCGGAGATCATTCCGGAGCGCAAAATCTCACCCCAGATGCTGCAAACCCAATATCGCTACCGCGTATCCTATACCAAAACGGGGCTTTTACGGTTTATCTCTCACCTGGATTGGATGCGGATGCTCTTCCGCCGGATCTCGGTGCTGGATCTGTCAACTGTGTTTACACAGGGTTTTTCACCTCACCCAAAGGTCTCGCTGTCACCACCACTTCCAGTAGGCGTGGAAAGCGTTTGCGAGTTTTTTGATATCTCCTTCCATCAGCTTTACGATCCCCGGATTATCATGCAGGAACTGGGCAAAACCCGAATCCCGGATTTTACCATCACTGCTTGTGATCTTCTGGGCGTCAAAGCAGGAATTCCCGATACCGAAACCCTGGAGATCGAATATCCGGAAGCCCTTACAGCACATATCGAGGCTGCTCTATTGAGCTTTCACAGATCCGCGCAACTGATCTACACCAAGACCGTGCAATCCCGCAGTAAAACCTATGATTTGAAACAAATCATCCTGCAGGCAGAGATTACAGGTGCCAGGGTGGTGATCATCAAAAAACTGGAAAGCCCCTCACTGTATGATATCCTTGCCGCTATACTGAATCTGGACAAAACCGTGCTATATACAATGAATATATGCAGAACGGCCATCGCGTCATAAGCCCTGGCCATCACCATTCAACCATGAAAAAGGAGAACCTATGAAACACATCATCGTTGCCTTGTTACTTGTCGCAACCCTATTGGCCCTTACTGCCTGTGGTGCCAAGCCCGAGAAGACAGCTCAAGCTTTCTTTAAAGCCATGGAAACCCATGATATCGCAGCGGCTAAGAAACTTGCCACTCAGGATTCCCAAGCTCTGCTGAGTATGGCCGAAGGGTTTTTGACGGAGATGACTGCCGAACAAAAAGCCAAACTGGACAAGATGAAATACAACATCATCGAGACCAAAGTAGATGGCCAAACTGCAGTAGTATCTTATGAAGAATGGGAAGCCAGCAGCCCCGAAGCCAAGAAAACCAAGACCTTGAACATGGTCAAGGAAGACGGCGCCTGGAAAGTAAAAGTTGAAAAGGAAAATGGCGGGAAATAGAGCAAAACTGCTCTGGCTCTTCAGCCTTGGTTTATTAATTCTGGGAAGCTCTGCCCCTGCGGGCAGAGCTTCCAGTTTCAAGCCCTTTCCTTTGGATTACGTCCCGAGATTTGATCTGGATGATTCCCAATTTGATGAAGGGGATGTCGTCTTGCGCAAAGGACGCACCTTTGTCTCCAGCCTCATTTCCCTGGCCTCCCCTCAGGATGTATCCCATTGCGGCATCCTGGTGCGGCAGGACAGCCTCTGGCAAGTGATCCACACTATCTCCGGGAAAATCTCAGATCAGGATGGGGTAAGGATCAACACTTTGGATGAATTCATCGCCGCAGCGGAGGATCATGCCATCATCCACTGTAAACCTGCAATCCCCGTGGATAGAACAGCTCTGGTCAGACGTAGCAGATACTATCTGCATAAAAATGCTCCTTTCGATCACAGCTTTGATCTGGAGGATTCTTCCAGGCTCTATTGCTCCGAACTCATTCGCTGTGTATATATGGAAAGTGGAACGGGGGATATCTTCAGCTATCAGACGATTGCCGGGAAACGCATTATCGATATGCAATCCTTCTTTGATCGGCAGTATTTTTGGGTCAGCGAGCCGATTCAGCTAAGTGTAAAGCCGTAAATAGGGTCGAGAGGTCGAGAAGTCGAGGGGTCGAGGGGTTGTCCACAAACAGAGATCGAGGCGTTTGGGTAAGTGGAAAAGTGGAAGGATAGAAAGGTGAAACCCGCACTGAACAGGGAGGTGTTTTGTTCTCAGGGTCGGGAAGCATCGTATTCCCGAGGCAGCGGAACTGCCCAGAAGCCTCTGTCGAGGCTTGAATGTGGAAGCTTCGTCCCGAAGCTTTTTTTGAACGTCAAGATGACATTTCCACATAGTGGCAAGCGGTAGCTTACCACCCCTGTATATGGCCATTTCGAAAAATTCGCAGGCATATTAAATCTGTGTAATCTGCTTTATCTGCGTGCCTAACCTCGCCCTTGTTACCATTACGCTATCAATACGCTATCATTACGCATCAGATCCGAAGTAGCAGCGTAGTGCTACCGGAGTGGTATTCTGTATCCCTTTGAAATGAAACATTCTTGAAAGGGAAAAGGAGTTAAGCCGTAGCCAATTGGGAATAAATTTATCTCTTTTTGTTGCTCAGAGAGGCTTACAATGAGCCGCTTTTTGTGTTTCAGGCATGTACAACGGTCTATTATAGGAACGCCTTGGGGGCAATTCTGCCCCCAAGGCTGATGAATCTTACTTCATTAAGATCATTTTCTTAGTAATGGTTTTTCCACCCTGGCTCAGTGTAGTGAAATATATGCCACTGGCCAAAGGCTTGTTGTTGCTATCCCTGCCGTTGAACTCGATTGAGTGCACACCTGCAGTCTTGGACTGATCGACCAGAGTTTTCACACACTGGCCCCTCACATTGTAGATTTTGATACTTACGTGTTCATCATTGGTGATTTTGAAACCGATGCTGGTGCTGGGATTGAAGGGATTGGGGCTGATCGTAAGCTCAGGTTTGAGCTCTGGAGCCGCTTCACTTGTGGTGGTTCCACCGAATTTTACCATGTAGTAATCCTTCTTCTCACGAATGCATAAGTTTCCATTGTTATAGCTTGCAGTTGCTTCATCCCAGATCATTGGCTGAACAATGCGGACAGGTGCAGCTTTGTCGTCGTAGAATAGCCTGACTTCGATCTCCACATATTCTTCCACACCTTCCACTATATAAGCTGGGACCTCCACGAATGAATCTGTCACTACAGCGGCACCCATACATTCATTGTTGATAAAGATTCCCACTTCTTTGGGCATATCGATCCCGCTGAAATCCATGTAGATCGGGATATATTCCAGCTTTTCTGTATACTTGAAGTAACTGGGGAGTGCTTTTACCAGGGGTTCTCTTTCGGGTGGAGTGCTATTCCAGATAAATGAGGCATTTTCAAAGCATCTCACGACAGCCATGTCTCCATAGCTCAGAGTAGGAGTTCTATATATATCAAGGGCGACTATCCAGGGATATCCAGGTTCAGGCCTTTCACGACAGGCAGTCCAGAACTGTGTTTGGATAAAGTACAGGTTGTCAATGATCGCGGCAAAAGCCTCGGTGAAGTGTAGAGTCTTCTTGATGAAATATCCAATCCAATTGTCATTCACAGTAATGCGACCGTTTGCAGATCGGTATGCTTGTAGCTCAATGGGCGTATCTTCAGGTGTAATGATCCCCGGGGTTGATATACTTATTGGATTAACCAGGCTTTGAGCCATGGTGACTTTGTATCCCTGTTCAGGTCTTATCTCATGATTATCTCCCAGCCATGCTCCTCCTAAACCTACACGAAGTGTTTTTTCCCCTTCAGAGATAGGCTTCCATCTGATCTCGTTGAGCGTATTGATGTTTCGCAGCGGTTCAAAGAATGTGTGTGCCTCGCTGGGATCGTTTACGCTTGGGTTCCACAATCTATCCAATGTAGGGAAACTCATCCATTTTATTCCATTGTTTAGTGTACTGGATGGGAAGTCATAGCGTATATACTCATGAGGGTAACCTTCATACTGGATAGCTCCAATATCACGTCTGTTATACCAGGTAGAAACTAATACTCCTGAGTATCCGGTCATTATCAATGGACTGCGTACATTCGTATTCCAATCCAGAGTATAGGTATGGGCGGTATTGTCGATAGTAATATATGGGTTTCCATACGATACACTGGGAGTATCCAAAAGCAACGATGCTGTCCCAGTCAGTAAAGCATAGAAATGTGAATAGGATACAGGAATGAGATTATTCCCGGTAAGAGTAAGGTTGTTGTTGTTTTGATCGATCACGATGAAGGGAGCATTGTTTGTGCCATTGTAGAGGTTGTTTCGAAACATAGATACGGAGTTTGAAGAAGCCTGTTGGTTGGATAGTCTTTGCAGGCTCAGAATCCCCCCGCAGTTAATGAAGCTATTTCTTTCCAGGGCAGCGTTGACTTTGCATGAAGTATAGAGATTCCCGGGGAACTTGATCTCCAGGGGTTGGAAACTGCCGAAGAAGATGTTTTCGTTTATCGAGCACTCTGTTACAACTCCTTGTACGCCTCCATGCAAGCGGATCGCGCTAGGGCTGCCAGGTGAGGACAAGCCCACGAATTTGTTCTGCTCGATCAGCCAGGTTCCTCGGTTGGTCAGCATTAACGAAGATTCGTAGAATCTATTTCCACACACTTCGACATCCTGTAAGTTGAAATTGTTGGCTGTGTAGGCATTGGCATAAGTGAATTGATTCTCATTCAAAACAATACTCGAGAATTTACCACCCAATACTACTGCTTCGCTTTCGAGGTAATTCGGATTGTGTCGGATGAATTTATTGCCCACGATTTTGGTTGTGCTGCTATTACCTCCAGCGTTAGCATCTATACCTCTGGAAACACCGTAATAGCTTTGGATCATGTTGATGACAGAATATGCCACTTTCAGGGAGTTGATAGTAACAATTCCAGGATCCACTTCGATAGCAACGTGATTGTTGTCAAAGATGCAATTCTCCACTTCCAGTGTATCAAAGTACCCGTATATCCCTGAGGGGATACCGAGCAGGATACCTTTGTTAAATACCTGATTTACCATCTGATTGTGCTTGATTGTTAATCCTCTTACGCTCAGTGTACAAGTGCTGTTGCCTTTCACCTGTACTACCGGCAGTGTAGAATTCAGAGCTGTGATCATACAAGCTTCGGGATTATCCGATATACTCATCAGGGTAAGATTGGTTACCAGGTGAGTCTGGAACGAGACCATGTAATTGATGTCCAGGTTTTCCGTGTAGCAAGATGTGGCATCAAAGATTTTGATAACTACAGCGGGGCTTGTTTGGTTCTCTGGTAATGAATCGTCAAAAGCATGATCGATGGCATCCTGAATAAGTACATAGGGATAAGTGAGGCTGCCATTGGCAAGAATGGGATCAGCGGCCAGATCCACATACAGATCGTAAGCAACCAGAGCATTACATGTAACCAGCAGGATAGCCAGCAACAGCAGCATCCTGCTCATGCGGATGAAGCTGTTTAGAGACGATGGTTTTGCACCGTGTGAAAGAATTTCTTTCATTTCGACACTCCTTAAAGATTTAGTTCTATTAGATGAGTGTCAAAAACCCGGATTTGGCGGCTGCAGTTTTGCGTTTTTATTTCATTCTGATGTGTTTATTTTTCAACAGTAAGCGGGATACTGCTACTATTGTGCTGCTAGTAAGGCGATTAGGGGGGATGCCTAAAAGTGGTAAATATTCAGCTCTGGTTTAGGTATTGATACGCTGTAAGAGATAATTCATCACTACCTTAATACCAGCATTTTCCTTGTTAATGTAGTATCCTGCGTACTCAAGCGGCAGAAGTAAACCCCGCTGGCTACATGTTTACCATCCTGATCACAACCATCCCAGGCCATGGCCTGCTCTCCTTTGGGCAGGGTACCTTGAAAGAGGGTACGTACCTTCTGCCCTTTGAGGTTGTAGATGCTGAGCTCGATTTCTGAGGCTTTGCCCAGATTATAGCTGATCACAGCCAGATCACGGAAGGGATTGGGAGAGATGGACATCTTTTGCAGACCAGGCGCTAAGGCTTCATCCTGAGTCTCCACACCGCTGATGATTACCGTTACAGAGTTTGAGGCTGCCGACTCCACATTGCCATACAGGGCTACTACATAGTAAAGCAGGGTATCGTTTACCGTGCTGTAATCCCGAAACTGCATCAGGGCTGCATCAAAGACATCGGCATAAGCCAGGCCATTGCGGTAAACCCGGTAGCCCGACAGCCCCCTGGGTGCATCAGGCATCTGCCACTGCAATAGAATCTGCTGCTGCCAAAGCTGGGCACTGAGATTGATGGGGCTATACACTGGCTGATATTCATAAGCTCCGATGTCTATGATGGCCAGGCCATCGCCATCGCCATCCCAATAGCGTTCATTGCCCCCGGCATCGAGAGTGGATTCCATCACTGCCGGCTGCAAACCCATATCGATGAGGGGAGACAGTGCCGACAAGCGGTAAGGGCTATGGCCTTCCAGGGCAAAAAGCGGATCCTGAGCCAGATTGCTACTCTGCCAGATGATCTGGTTCAGGGGACTCATGTTGTAGATCCCGCCGGGGCCATTGCGGATACAGTTGTGATCAAATACCAGCCGTCCGGCGACGCCCTGGCTGGAAGAATAGAAGGCGGTGATCTCCGTGGGCAATTGCGGATTCCAGAAGATATTGTTGGTAAATACCGCATTCCCTTGCACGATCAGGGCGGTACTGCCTCCGCTATTGCCGGCAAAGGTGCAATTGCTGACAAACAGGGTGTCGTTCAGGGCAAAGGCGTATGCCAGATAGTTGCCAGCCATCTGCGAGTTATCAACAAAAGCTGAGTTACTAATACTTATGCGCATACGGTCACCATAATCATCAAATGGGGCTATCTGGAATATGCTATTATACCATTCCGGACTGAAACCGGATACATTACTAACACGCAATCCGTCGATATCCACCTCTGCTTCTTCGATCCCATATATCTCTACCCCCCGTGTGAATTCCTGACCACTCAGATTGGTAATTTCTATGTTTCTCATAGTTAAGGTGCCATTTCTAATGCTTGATGAAACCCCAATTTTTGAAACTTGGGAATGAGTGTTTATAATGCTGATATTGCTTAAAGATTGATTGGCATTACGATAGCCACCATAACCATATGTACTGTAACGAGACTCATTATTGATGATGGATACATCCGATATATTGATATTGTCGGAGTATAATGACGATAAGCCTCCTTTTCCATTGATAGCAGTCAATTTTGATACTCCAACGTCATTGCTGTACGCGCTGATAAAAACCGCCTGTATACTCCCCTCCAAATCCAGGATTACTCTTTCTCGGTCTACTCCCGAAAGCCTTGTATAAGATTTCACTGGTATAGCGAACAACTGCTGATTCAGGCTCTTGGAGTAGTAGCCTTCCGCCACATGGATGGTCTTGGGATTCAGCGGATCCGAAGCGATATTGTACACAGCCCGGAAAATGGTCTTCAGGGGCGAGCCCTCGGAAAGACCATCATTGGCGTCATCCCCCCAGGGGGCCACATAGAGATCGTGATTCACCTCAGTATGCACCGTATGCAGGATGTCAAAAGTATAGGGATTGCCTATGCTCTCATCCTGAGGGACAGCGCTGGCATAGAAATTCCAGGGATTGGCCACTGTGAAAGTATCAACCACCACATGAACCTGGTTCACCCAATAGAAATACATATCACTGCCATTGGCAGCTTTGTTGTTGTAGATGCTGCTCCTATTTACTGGGTCAAATGTCACATTGTAGGATTGGGCATTGTTACTGGCATATACCAGCCCCCCTCCTGCATTAGCGTTATTATCCCGGATCGAGACACCACTTAGGGTCAGGTTGCATCTGCTAGCTTGGATGCCACCCCCAGAGCCAGCTCGGTTTTTTGTGATTATGCAATTCATGATTCTGATATTGTTGGTTGATGCCAATAATCCGATCAAAATGCCTCCCCCATAAGTTTCATCGTAGAGATCATCGTAGAATCCTGAACCATTGGTAACAGTTATACTACGGATAGTTGCCAGGGATTCACCATTACGAATCTGGATTACACTGCCATTTTCACCCCCATTGATGATAGTATTGCACTTGTAGCTCAGATCTCCGGTCGTTAGTTCCAGACTGGCGAGAGTGATGTTTTTACCATTGAAGCTGATATTCTCATAATAGGTTCCGGGATGTACCAGTACCGTATCGCCATGTGCAGAAGCATCGATGGCCACCTGGATTTGGCTGTACGGTTGAGAGCCATCCAACCCTACGGGCAGGATAGCAGCATGCCCCAGCCAGGCTATACCCCATAAGGCAAGGATCAGGATCTTAATGCGGTTCATAAACTATCTTCCTCTATTATAGCCCCGGTACCGGGTCTCCTCAACCCGGCACCAAGGCTGGTTTACACTACTTCAAGAGCAGCATTTTCTGTACCTTGGTAGTATCCGGAGTATTCAAGCGGCAGAAGTAAACCCCGCTGGCTACCCGCTGGCCATGATCGTCCCTGGCATCCCAGAGCAAACTCTGCAATCCCTTGCTGCCCATGCCCTGATAGAGGCTTCTTACCTTCTGGCCTTTGAGATTGTAGATACCTATACTCACCATAGAATCTTTACCCATGGTCCAGGCAATCCGGGTCTCAGCTCTGAAGGGATTGGGGTGATTCTGCCTCAATTCGGTGATCAAAGGAACTAAAGAGGAACCCACATGCCGGTTGAAGGAGATATAACCATATTCACCCAATGCAGAGGCCTTCAGAGTGCCTGCTTCAAACAGCAGCGTCTGGGGATTGTAAAGCAAGGGCGCCGGAGCCTTGCAGATGCCTTTACCGGCATAATAAAACATGATCTCAATCTCATCCCCGGATTTGAGCTGATTGGCTGAGTCCGGATAGAAATTCACTGCCACCAGGCTGCTATCCACCACTGCTGCTCCCCGGCATTCTCCCCTCACAAAAAGGCCTGCCTCATCCGGCAGATCCTCAGGATCAAACTCGATAAATATGGGTGTGTAATCCAGCTTCTCCCTATAGCTAAAGTTCTGAGCCAGCTCCCTGAGTCTTGGCTTTTCTGGTGATGCACCTGAGTTCCAATACAGCTCCTCTGGAGCATCCCGCATCAGCTTGATGGTCACCATGTCACCTTCAGACAGGGTGTACTGGTTGGGATCCGTAATCCATGCTCCACCCAGATGCCCATCGACGCGCTTGGTACTCCAGGTCTGGGTTTTGATGCTGTAGATATAGTCCAGATACGTTTCCCAGGAGTTTGCTGGCAATGCTCTACTGAAGGCAGTTCCAGCCCCCAAAGTATGGGGTACGAAATAGCCGATCCAGTTCTCAAAATCAACAGTCGTCCCCCCAGAAGCATATTGTTGCTTGAGCTCCACTGGAGTAGTAGCGGGATCAGCCTTGAATCCATTTACCACCACTGGTGTAATCTGGGAGATATCTTCACGGAACTGGAGCTTGAAGCCTTTGGGTTGGGTAACTTGGTAGTCCTCACTCCACCAGTCGTTGTTTTCAAATATCATACTTCCCGGGGCAGGATTGTAACTCCATCTGGCAGATATAAGTTGATTGTGGGTAGGCGCTAGCTCCATATGCTCTTGGAACAAATACCCAAGCTCATGCCAATGCTGTGTTCCGGTAAAACTCCTGTCATCGACCACAGGAAAGGACAGCCAGAAGATTCCAGGTTGATTAGTTCTAATAAATTCATAAGTCTTATGTTGGTGTGGATAGTACACAGCCCCAATATCCGGCGGAGTGCCATCCGGATCAGTTTGTACTACTCCTCCCAACTCTGGACAACCCTTGTTTATCAAAGGACTCTTGATAGTCTCATCCCAAACAAGAGAGTAGCTGTGTTCGGTGTTATCTATCACGATCTGAGGATTTCCATAGGATACGCTTGAAGTATCCAGATCAAGAGACTGTACATCCGTAAGCATGGTACTGAAATGTGAATATGATACGGGGATGCAGTATTCTCCGGTAAGAGTAAGGTTGTTGTTGTTATGATCGATTACAATGAAGGGTGCGTTGTTAGTGCCATTGTAGAAGTTGTTGCGAAACAAAGATACGGAGTTTGAGGAGGATTGCATGTTGGATAGTCTCTGCAGGCTCAGAATCCCCCCGCAGTTAATGAAGCTATTTCGTTCCAGGGTAGCATTAACTTTTAACGTATGATAGATATATATATCTCCCGGGAACTTGATCTCCAGGGGGAGGAAACTGCCAAAGAAGATGTTTTCGTTTATTGAGCAATCTGTTAGAGGATCTCCTATACCTCCATGCAAGCGGAGTGCGCTAGGGCTTCCGGGTGAGGACAACCCTACGAACTTGTTCTGCTCGATCTTCCAGGTTCCATAGTTGGTCAGCGTCAACGAGGAATCATCAAAAGTGTTTCCACACACTTCGATTTCCTGTAAGTTAAAATTATCGCTGGTGGTTACATTGGCAAAAGAGAAGTGATTCTCATTCAAAACAATACTCGAGAATTTACCGCCCAATACTACTGCTTCGCTTTCATGGATATTCGGGTTGTGACGGATGAATTCATTGCCTATGATTGTGGCCGCGCTGTAATGACCTCCGGCATCTGCTACTATGCCTCTGGAAGTAGTATTATAGCTTTGGATCAGATTAAAGATAGAATATGCCACTTTCAGCGAGTTGATAGTTACAATTCCTGAATCCACTTCGATAGAAATGTGGTTGTTGTTAAAGATGCAATTCTCCACTTCCAGTGTATCAAAGTACCCATACATCCCTGAAGGAATATCGAGTAGAATCCCTTTGTTAACCACTTGATCTACCATCTGATTGTGCTTGATGGTTAATCCTCTTACGCTCAGTGTACAAGTGCTGTTGCCTTTCACCTGTACAACCGGCATTGCAGAATTCAAAGCTGTGATCATACAAGCTTCTGGATTATCCGATATGCTCATCAGGGTAAGATTGGTTACTAGGTGAGTCTGGAACGAGACCATGTAATTGATGTCCAGGTTTTCCGTGTAGCAAGATGTGGCATCAAAGATTTTGATCACTACCGCGGGGCTTGTTTGGTTCTCTGGCAATGAATCGTCAAAAGCATGATCGATGGCATCCTGAATAAGTACATAGGGATAAGCGAGGCTGCCATTGGCAAGAATGGGATCAGCGGCCAGATCCACATACAGATCGTAAGCAAACAGAGCATTACATGTAACCAGCAGGATAGCCAGCAACAGCAGCATCCTGCTCATGCGCATGAGGCTGTTTTGAGATGCAGGCTTTACACCGTGAAAATGAACTTCTTTCATTTGGACACTCCTCTAAAAAACTAGTTCTGATATATGAGTGTCAAAAACCAGGATTTGGCGGCTGCAGTTTTGCGTTTTTTTTAAATAGCAGGATTTTACACCGCAAAAAAACGCATAAAATCCTCTTACAGCCAATCCCAGCTTTCGAAGAATTGATCCACCAGCAGCACTTTGGTGCCGAACTGGGCTTTGAGGTCTTGAATGCTGGCGCCATCCAGGGTGAGGCCTTCGCCATTGAACATGCTTTGCGGCAGAATAAGGGTTTCATGGGGTTTTAGCTTCACTTGAGCGGCGAGATCGCTGAAAGTGATGAGTCCTGCTACCGAGATATGCTCTCCCAGAAAGTCGTTGTTGATTACCAATAGCCTCACGGGGTAGGGCTGGGGAGTTCTGTTAAGATCGTTCACGATCCACTGCATGAGCCGGGCAGCGCTGCGGGAAGTAACCAATGCGGCCGGCGCCTGGCTGTCTCGCAGTTCTCTGCGGAAGCGGGCTCGCATCATCTGGTACTCATTTTTGGTAAAGCGCAGCATGCCGATCCCGTTTTCGATCTGCGGAAAGTCGTTGTAATAACGATAATCGGGTATGTTCTGATTCGCCAGGACATAGAACTCATCGGCGGCATAGATGATCTCAGTGGCATACATGCGGCGCCACTGCTTCACAGCTTGCAGCAGTTTACGGGCTCCCAAGCCATCGAAGGGTTTCAGCGGGGTTAGTTTTTCCCGGTATTTGGTGAGCCCCACCGGTACGATCCCCAGGGAGAGGATGTCAAAATCCGCCAGCATGAGGTCTTTGATTGTGTTTTGCAGGGCAAGGCCATCATTCACATCCGGGACCAGCACGATCTGCAGATGAAAGCTGATTCCCCCTGCGCTCAGGCGGGAGAGCAGGGACATCGGTGGCACGGGATGCCGGGAGCGCATCATGTGCTGGCGCAGATTCGCATCCGTGGTATGCAGGGAAATGTACAGGGGATTGATCTGTTGGGCGATGATACGTTCGATTTCCGCATCCGAGAGGTTGGTCAAAGTGATATAATTACCATACACATAGGAGAATATATAGTCGTCATCCTTTTGATACAGGCTGCGGCGCAGACCCCTGGGCATCTGGTCGATAAAGCAAAAGATGCAGTTGTTCTGGCAGTTTTTGTGTTTATAAGGCTGCACCTCAATCCCCAGGGGACGTCCATCCCGGCGGATGAGCTTCACTTCGCAGACTTCACCACTGGCTTTTCTGAGCTTCAGTAGGATTGTATGTACGGCACTGTAATAGCTGAGGTCAAATTCATCCCGGAGTTCCTGTCCATTGAGGCTGATGAGTTCGTCTCCAGGCTCGAGGCCAGCTTTGGCAGCCAGGCTGCCGGGGCTGATGTCAACTATCTTAAGTGCCATCAGAGCGGTTTGACGGGGATCATCAGGTGAAAACAGCTACCTTCGCCCACCGTGCTGCGGGCATAGATTTCCCCGCCCAGGAGCTTGACGATCTGGTGAGATAGTCCCAAGCCCAGCCCCATCCCGGGGAAGGGACGCGTGATGCTGTTGTCGGCTTGTTCAAAGATATCAAAGATGCGGGACAGTTGTTCAGCCTCGATGCCCACTCCTGTATCTTCGATTTCAAAATGCAGCAGGGCAGTGCCTTCTTTGATCGGTTGAGTATAACAGCGCAAGGTGATGCTGCCTTGATTTGTAAATTTGATGGCATTGGAGATGATGAAGCTCAGCACGCGTTCCAGCTTTTCAGTATCCACTTCCACCTGATGCAGATCATCCTGGCATTTGAGGTAAGCTCTCAGGTTTTTGGCTACGATCAAGGGACGGAAATGGTTCCAGAGCCTGTTCACCATTTCGCGCGGGGTGCAGCTTTTAGGGTTCAAGTGCATCTTGCCAAGTTTCAGGCTGGAGAGGTCCAGGAGGTTGTTGATCATGATCAGCAGTTTTTGCCCACTTTCCAGGATCACATTTACATAATCGCTTTGTTTTTCGTCCAGATTTGTGCCTTTCAACATCTGCGCAAAGCCCATGATCGCATTCATGGGAGTGCGGATTTCATGGCTGAGATTGGCGATAAAGGCATCTTTGATCTCAGTGTTCTGGATCAGTTCCGGGTTTGGGGCTTTTACCGTAACAGTCCCATTCAGGGGCTTCAGGGCGTCCCCACGAGTCCGGACTTTCTTTTTCATGTGTTGCGAATCCTGTCATAGCGGTATTTGAAGCGTTTTATCCCTTCAAAGATCGTCCTCGCCATCCGGTCCTGATATTCACTATTGGTGAGCAGACGCTCTTCCTCAGCATTGGAGATAAAGCCCAATTCCACCAGCACGGAAGGCATAAAGGCACCTCGCAGCACATAGAAATTGGCTTGCTTCACACCACGGTCGTAGGCTTTGGAGCCCACGGTGAGGTGCTGCTGGATGCTGGCTGCCAGGCTGTTGCTGCTTTCTAAATGCTCGGTTTGCGAGAGGTCGCTGAGGATAAAATCCAAGTCATCGTATTTGCTTTTTGCCGTTACCCCACCTTCATAAAGCTCCACCACCTGGTTTTCCAAAGCTTCCACGGCGCGGGCATCCGAGGTCTGGGCTGTGGCGAGATAATAGGTTTCCGTACCATGAGACTTGGAATCTTTGGAGGCATTGGTATGGATGCTTACAAAGAGGTCAGCCTTGCGTTCATTGGCATATTTCGTACGGTCGCCCAGGGAGACAAAGCGGTCATCAGAGCGCGTCAGCAGGGCGGTTACCCCCAGTTCTGTTTCCAGCATGTACTTCAATTTCAAAGCCACCGCCAGGTTGATGTCCTTTTCATTCGCTTTCAGTACCCTGCCCACCGCACCGGGATCCTTACCGCCGTGGCCGGGATCGATCACGATCACCTGCACACTGCGGTCGATGGGGCTGTTGATGGTCAGGCTGCGGCTCTTCACCTCGATATCCCGCTTGAAGTGCATAGGCAAATGCTCGTACAGGAAAAGCGAGGGAATCAGATATTTGGAGCCTTTGCGCAGCAGCGGATACTGCATATTGTAGCTATCCAGCTTGAAGCTGTAATAGGAGGTACCCTCCAGAAAGATGAAGCTCTCTCCATAGATATGCAGGTAAAGGCGCTGGTCGCTGCGGTCGTGCTTCGTAATACTGTGGAAGACCGGACGCAGATCGTCGATATCGACGTAGGCCACGCCTTCCACATGAGTTTCGTTAATGCTTTTGACCTGCTTTTCGCCTTTGATCTGGATGCTGATCGCCGCAGAGGCAGTACTGATCGCCAGCAGGAGCAGGAGGGCAGATGCCAGGAGTCTTTTATTCATAAATCATACCTTACAAATCCTCCCGAATAAAATCAGGAGTCCATTCGTCGCTGCAGGAGAGTTCCTGTTGATAAACCCGGGTAAAGCCCAGTTCCAGGGCAGTGGTCACTACTTTATCATATACAGCCGCGGTAATCCCCCGGCTCAGTTCAGGATATTTACTGGCTTCTCCGGCGGGATAATACTGTGCCATCAGGCTCAGCGGCATACCGGTGCCAAAATCTTCCGCCACCTGGCGTAAAATGTCCTCAGTTCCGGAAATCCCCCGGGGTAAGACCAAAAGCCTTAGTAGCACTCCCTGTGTGGCGATTCCATCCTCATTACACTGGAGGTAGCCTTTTTGGCGTAGCATTTCGCGGATGGCAGCCTGAGCTACCAGGGGATAATCCTCCGCATGCGAATAGCGCCTGGCATAGAGCCCATGAAAGTACTTCCAGTCCGGCAGATAGATATCCACCAACGGTTCCAGAGCTGCCAGGGTTTCCACTTTTTCATAAGCGCTGCTATTCCAGAGCACCGGGATTTCCAACCCCTGGCTACGGGCATCCTGCAAGGCTTCAATGATCTGCGGCGTGTAATGCGTGGGGGTCACCAGATTGATGTTGTGCGCCCCGCGATCCTGTAAGACCAGCATCAGGGTGGTGAGCTCGGAGATGCTTACTTCTCTGCCAAAGCCCTGGCAACTGATGCTGTAATTCTGACAAAACACGCATTTGAGATTGCAATGGGAAAAAAACACCGTGCCACTGCCTTTGGTGCCGGAGATGGGTGGTTCCTCGCCATGATGCAGATCCCAGAGATTCACCTGGGTATATGCCCCAGCGCCGCAAAAGCCGATTGCCCGGTAACGATCCACCCCGCATTCCCGGGGGCAGATTCGGCAATCCAGCATCTGCGGAATCTGTTTCAAAGCCGGAAAGCTCCTGGAAGCAATTCACTCATCGTGCTTTCCACGGTCTCTGTGCGATTGGCATAGATCACAGGGATCTGCGGAGCAAATTCACTGATCACCTGACGGCAGGCGCCGCAGGGAGGGAAGGATTTGTCCGAATCCACATAGATAGCGATCGCGCTAAACTCCCGATGTCCTTCACTTACAGCCTTGAAGATGGCAGTACGCTCTGCACACAAAGTGAGGGAATAGGAGGCATTTTCCACGTTGCAGCCACTGAAGATGCTGCCATCCGGGCAGAGCACAGCACTACCCACCTGATATCCGGAATAGGGAGCATAGGCGTTTTGTGCCGCAGCCCTCGCCACTTCCAGCAGTTCTAATAGTTCATTTGTCATCCAGTATTACCTCCAGATCAGGCCAGGAGAGCCAGGATAATCCCTCCGGCGATCACGGAACCAATCTGCCCGCCCACATTTACGCTCACGGCTGGCATCAGCAGGAAATTGAAGGGATCTTCTTTTTGTCCCATCTGATGGATCACTCGGGCGCTCATGGGGAAAGCAGAGATGCCGCAAGCGCCGATCATGGGATTGATCTTGTCCTTGCGCAGCAGGTTCAAAAGCTTGGCAAAGAGCACTCCACCCGCGGTATCGAAGACAAAAGCGATGAGTCCCAGGATCAGGATGAAGAGCGTTTGCGGACGCAGGAAATACTGCCCCTGCATGGTGCTGGCAATGGTGATCCCCAGCAGGATGGTGATGATATTGCCCAGTTCGTTCTGGGCACTTTTGGATAGGCTTTCCAGGACCCCGCATTCCCGCAGCAGATTGCCAAACATCAAGAAACCAATCAAGGCCAGCGAGGCCGGCACAAAGATGCCCGCGATGATCGTAATGGCGATGGGGAAGATGATCTTCACCGTCCGGGAGACGTCACCGCTATGATAATCCATGCGGATCTGACGTTCCTTTTTGGTGGTCAGCACCCGGATCACCGGGGGTTGGATGATCGGCACCAATGCCATATAGGAATATGCCGCCACCGAAATCGGCCCCAGCAGATTCGGAGCAAAACGATTTGCCACATAGATGCTGGTAGGCCCATCCGCGGCACCGATAATGCCGATCGAGGCAGCTTCCTTGATCGGGAAGCCCCAGGCGGCTGCCACTACGATGGTGACAAAGATGCCAAATTGCGCCGCTGCCCCAAAGAGCAGCATAAAGGGATTCTTCAGCAGCGGGGTAAAATCTATCATAGCACCGATCGCGATAAAGATCAAGAGCGGAAACAGCTCCGTAGCAATGCCAGCCCGAAACAGGATCGTGAGCGGACCATGCTCGCCAATGGCAGCGGACATCGGGATATTCGCCAGGATGGTTCCAAACCCGATGGGCAACAGCAAAGCCGGCTCGTACTTCCGGTTGATTGCCAACCAGATCAGCACCAAGCCCACGAGGATCATTATCACTTGCCTGAGCTCAAATTGCAGGAGCCCGGAAAACATAGCATCCATCAAACATTTCTCCAGTCTAAACGATATTCGGCAGTTTTATGCATTGGCTATTTCTGTCAAGGAAGGAGTTTGGCATTGAATGTAGAATGTATGATGTAGAATGTAGAATGAACGGTGAACAATGAATAAATACCCTCTGCCTTCTCTGCTTTCTCTGTGGTAAAATGAAAATCTGTGTAAACCTGTTCCATCAGTTCAATCTGCGTTCCATTAATTCTACATTCTACATCAATCTCCCCTCATCCCCCTTTTCGTCAGCTCAAATAGATACTCCACTTCCGCATCATCCAATCCCGTACCAAAATAGTGAATCCCACTCTGGCTTTTGATCACCACTCCGTCCGCGCGTCTGTATTTACTCATTTTTTCCAGCCAGGGCGGGATCGCCGCGCCATAATTCCCGGTTTTGCCATAGCTCAGGTGTTCGCTTTGGGCGGCAATTTGCTCCATGATGGCGGCTCTGGTGCCGCAATCGATGCCGATAATGCTTTCCAGGGGGATATTCTGAGCCCGGCCTTTACGGGGCTGGATCACGATCCCCCGAGGCGAGATCTGGACAGTGTATTGAGGTTTATTGCGATTCAGAAACCGGCCCCAAAAGCCCAGCATAGGCAGGAGCCCGATCAGCCCTGCAAAGCCGAAAAACAGCAGCTTCACCTGCCAGGGCGTATGGCTGCGCAGCAGAAAGAGCAGCATTCTCCCGCCAAAGAGCAGTATAAAGAACAAGGGGATCATAGCCCCCCACACTGCCATTCGCGAGAGCAGATCAGGGATCCCGATCGTGATCGTATCACCACTCTGGCTGATCTGGCTGCGCAGATTCGGGGGCATGGTCAGCGGCGCGGTGCTTTGGGAGAGGATGCTGTGCAGTTCGCTTTGGGCTGCCTGAGGCGTGTTAAACTCTTTTGGAGTGAGGGTGCTGCGGTCTTCCAAGCTGATGCGCAGGAAATCCATCAGCATTTCCGCCTGAGCCCGGGTGACGCCATAATCGATGGATCCAAAAATCTTGATCTCATTGCCGCTGCTTTCCGAGACCAGATAGATCAGATAGCTGGCGGCTGTATCCGAATCTCCCGCTTCCATGCGGATCAGGAGTTTGCGGTACATATCCAGATCGTAACTGCTGCCTTTGAGCGGACGCAAGAGTCCCCAGCCCAGCCAGATGCGCCTGTGGCTGCGGTCGATATCCACCCAATGCCTTCCGAATACCAGGGTCGAGCCTACGGCGGTGAAAACCAGGCCCATGCCAAACAGGATCAGCCATGTCCACCAGGGTTGCTGGGCGGCATTGCTCATGGGGATGATCCGCACTGCGGCCAATAGTTGGAATATTCCTGCCGCCATAAAGGGCAGGCCAAAAAGGCTGAGGCAGCCGCCACCCCGCTTCAATTCAAGCCGGTGGGGCGATACTTGGCGGAAGGTTCCCGAGGGATCCCAAGCTGTGGGCTTCTGGGTGGACATTTCCCTGTGCTCCTTTCCTTTCAGGTTACGGGTTATGCGTTATGCGTCATGTGAGCATAATGTCAGGAGATTCCAGATCTCGCAGGATATGCTACGCATCCCCTGCGGTCTGGAATGACGGCGGGGGAGAGGGAGTCCCCATACGCTGGAATGACGGCGGGGGAGAGGGAGTCCCCATACGCTGGAATGACGGCGATCAGTAAATCTCGACAACTCGACATCTCGACCACTCGACATCTCGATCTCTCGACCTCTCGACCACTCGACATCTCTACATCTCGACATCTCGACCTCTCGACCTCTCGACTCCTCGACCTGTTCTATTGAGCTTTTGCGTTATTCATCCTCTTCCACTGCTTCTTCGGCAGTTTCGCGATCGGTTACTTTGATATGCAATTTGGCAACAAGGGCAGGATAGTACTTTTGCACATAATCCCGAATGGCATTTTCGATATCGCCGAATTTATCCCGGACTTCCTGACTGAATCCAGCTTTGATCATGATCGTATCCAGCGCTTTGTGAATCTTCAGCACCGGCTCTTCGCCATAAATCTTTTTCAAAAAGGCATGCAGCGTCTTGTTCATTTCCTCGGATTGGCTGAATTTGCGGTATTGCTTGTAAGCATAATAGCCGGCAAAAGCGACTCCCCCGAGCGTCAGAATGGTCTTCAATGCTTTTTTCATAAGTGATACCTCCTGCTGCTGATATGTTATCCCAATATCTGGTGCCAGGCAAGGGGAAGTTCATCCGAATGTAGAATGTATGATGTAGAATGAACAATGAATAATGAACAGTGAACAATGAATGATGAATAATGATCAGTGAATGATGAATGGTGAATGGTGAATAGTGAACGGTGAACAACACAGCGCCGTCATTCCAGCGCAGGAGACTGTGTGAAAACACTTTCCTTGTTACGATCTCCGACCTCAAAACAGATAGGAATCACCAGGAGCATGAGATTTGGCTGGGAATTTTCCTAATACTGGCAATTCCGGGGAAGAGTAAGGCCAAAATAGAAGCAAGAGAAGCAAAAAAGACCAAGTTATCCTCCCATTTTGCCATTATCATGCTTGTCACTCCATCGAAGCCAAACAGCTTGATCAGCCTTTTAAGGTTATAGGCTGTCGTATATAGGTTTATCTCCGTTTGAACTTTCTTTCGTCCCCGTAGTAGCAGTGGTATCTTTCCCATCCAACACTTAAGGACGCCAAACACGTGTTCCACGATGGCTTTTCTCCTCCTAAGCAGTGCTTTCTTCGTGGGGCTTTGAACTTTCTTGCGGTATTCCTCCACCCATTTTTCATCTGTATAGCGGATAACGGCTCTTCCCTCTTTTCCTGTCATGCACTTTGCTCTTTTGGGACAGCTATCGCAAGTCTGCTTCTTGCATTGATATTTTGTGAGCAATCTATTCTTGTTCTTCTGAATCCTGCCTATGCGCTTTAGGACATTGCCCATCGGACAATAATAGCAGTCCTTCTCTTCATCGTAGCGAAAAGACCATTTACCATAGCTATCTTCGGGATTCTTCTCCTCCCCGATCATTACCAGTGCTTCCGTCTTCCCCTCTGCATCTATTGCCTGCAACGCTACTGTATTGTTATATCCATTGTCTGCCAAAAGGACCGTCGGCACAATATCCATGTTTTCCTTCAAGTTTTGCAGAGCAGGGATCATTTCATTGCGGTCATTAAGCGATTGTGTGACCTGAGCTGAAGCTATCAGCTTAAACAAAGAATCCACGATGATCTGAAGATTGTAACCGGAGAAGCTCTCTTTGCGGCCTTTCATCATCCGGGACTCAGGATCGGTAGGATTGACTTTCCCACGCTTGCTGTTGGATGCATGTTTCTGAAGCTCTTGTAGTTGCGCTTGCTTTGCTTGCAATTCGATGATTTTGGCTTCAATCTTATCCACATTATCCAGAGTACTGGTATCCAACTCATCCAATTCATCTTTGAGATCATTGTGCTGGAGAAGGGAAAAATATCTCTCGAGATCTGCTTCGATATCCTGGAGACTGACTGCGAGCTGCTCGCAGCTGAGCTCTTTGGCTCCGGCATTTGCCTTGATCTTAGTGCCGTCAAGAGCCATTAATTCACCAACTATTAACCCCTTATCCTTCAGCATTTGATTGAACCTGTAAGTCATATTGGTAATGGCATCCTGATTATCCCTGCGGAAATCAGAAATGGTCTTAAAGTCCGGACAGATATTGTTGATCAACCACTTGAGCTCAATATTCCGCTTTGCTTCTGTTTCCAGTTTGCGGGATGATGGAATCTTATTCATGTAGCCATAAACATACAGCTTTATCATGTGCCGGGGATGATAAGCCGGACGGCCCGTTCTTTTTGTGCCCTTGATAACTGAATTGCCAAGGTCTTGCGTGTATAGCATGTTCACCAGCAGATCAATTAGTCTTACCGGGTTATCAGCGCTGATCTGCTCATCAAGGGATGAGATCGTGCTCTGCGTTCTGTCTTCACCAAATATATAGCTCACTGTGTTCTCCATTGCTTCATTTAATTGTGACACAATATTATAAGCTATATTCTTGTCAAGCACTTTCTTTAGTTATCTCACTTTACTTTCAGTATTTTGGGTGTGATAGATTATCCGTTTCAAACATCTCAGAATAGCATCGAGAGTTTTCACACAGTCTCGCAGGCTGGAATCTCCTGACATTGTGCACGCATAACACATAACGCATAACCCGTAACCTAAACAGAACGCAGATGACGTGATCAAACGGATTCATTGGATTTTCCATGTAACGGACCTAGTAGCGTTGGGCTTTAGCCCAGCGACCAGGAGAGACATTCTCAATTCTCCATTATCTCCCCAACGCCGTCATTCCAGCGACCGGGGTCCCCGACAGACATCCTGGCTGTTGGGGTGGGAAGGCTGGAATCTCCTCACTCCGCCGTCATTCCAGCGACCGGGGTCCCCGACAGACATCCTGGCTGTTGGGGTGGGAAGGCTGGAATCTCCTCACTCCGCCGTCATTCCAGCGCAGGCTGGAATCTCCTGAAGGCAGCAGAGGCTACACCCCCCCCAAAAAAAAAGGACCTTAAAGGGTCTATGCTCTTGAACCCAATGCCATTTTTGTGTCGCCCCTCCAGGGCTTTTCCCCGAGAATTACAATGCATCTTGGGGCTCACGCCACCAAGCTATGGGATGTCGCCCCTCCAGGGCTTTTCCCCGAGAATTACAATGAATCTTGGGGCTAACGCCACCAAGCTATGGGATGTCGCCCCTCCAGGGCTTTACGCTAGAGATAAACCTTACGAGGGGTTTCGCTGCGCTTCACACCCTCGCTATACTATTTCGCCCACAAGGGGCTATTTCATCCCTTCATACGTTGAATTCTGTTCACCGTTCACTGTTCACTGTTCACCGTTCACTGTTCACTGTTCCCTGTTCCCTGTTCCCTGTTCACCGTTCATTGTTCACCATTCACTGTTCACTGTTCACTGTTCATCATTCATCATTCATAATTCATTATTCATTCTACATCATACATTCTACATTCTACATTAAACCGTCTTCACCTCGAGATCACCTCGAGATCACCTCGAGTACTCGAGGCCATCTCGAGAGCATCCTGACTTAAACCTGCGTTTTTGTAGCACTTGTGTACCACCTATAAAATCAGAAAACTATTGACAGGATTCCCACTGCCCCTAACCTATGTCTTGTAAAGATTTATGCCGCTCTCAGGGAGGAATGATGCGCAGATTTCTGCTGATAACTCTGCTGATTTTACTTGTTATACCGCTATTTGCCGGACGCAAGGCTCTGGTGATAGGGAATTCCTCCTATACCGATGCGCCGCTGAAAAATCCCGTCAATGACGCCAATGCTATCAGCGGTCTGCTCAGCCAGCTTGGTTTTGTGACCACAGTCCGCACAAATCTCGACCGTCGCAGCTTTGAAGAATCTATCGAGCAATTTGCCTCTACCCTGAATTCCACCGATGAAGCGGTCTTTTATTACAGCGGCCATGGTGCCCAGATCGAGGGTGAAAACTATCTGATCCCTGTGGGACGCGTGTTTCAGGGTGAGACAGATGTCAAATACGATGCTGTGAGCGCAAATAAAGCCACAGAAAAGATCAGCCAACGCGCCGGAACTTCGATCATCGTCCTGGATGCCTGTCGCGACAATCCCTTCCGGGGCTCGCGCAGCGGCACCAAAGGCCTGGCCATCATGCAGACCCGCGAGGGCGGTCAGTTTATCATCTACAGCACGGGCAGCGGTCAAACCGCGGATGACGGCGGCTCCGGCAGTCTCAGCCCCTTTACCGATGCATTTATCCGCCATGCCGTCATTCCCGATGTCACGATCGAGGAGATGATGCGCAACGTAGTGAAGGACGTACGCGCTGTCAGCAACAACAAACAGGTGCCCTTCTATTACGGTAGCATGGAGGATGCCTTTTGCTTCGCTCTATCAGGCCAGGCACCCCAGCCCCGACCCTATACTCCTCCGCCTCTGCCGATTGCTCCCGTCACTCCGGATCCGGCCCCAGCCCTCACTCCAATGCCTCAAGTGCCCGCTCCTGCATCCCGACCCCTACCCCAGCTCAATCCTGGCAGTGCTGAAGGAAATCCCTCCTGGTGGAACACAAAAATGGATAAGAATTATGTGTTTACCTATGGATTTGCCAGGAAAAAAAGTGAGCCAACCTCCGTTGATGCGGCAAAAACGAATGCTATGCTCAGTGCGGCAGCATACCTGGAGATCTATGCCAGGGATTGGCTGAATGAGACATACAAAGATACCGGGATCGGGGACCTAAGTGGCCTGGACGGGGCTGATAAGATAATCCAGGCGATCTCAACGGCATTGTACAAAGGCATTCAAACCGGAAAATCAGAAACCAGGCGAAGCCAGGATAAGCAGTTCGAGACCTGGATTCAGCTCAAAATCCCGATCTCTCAGATTACTGTGCTGCTTGGTAACAATCTAGCTGAAAACCAAACCTTTCAACATGCTCTACAAGCTGAGCGCGCCAAACAATAACTCACCTGCTCTGCCTGATATTCACTCCCTTTGATGCAGGGATGGACGGTGGGGGCAGGATAGGATTGAGTTCACATTATCCCGGATTGCGCTTTAGAGATCGATAAAACTACTCCAAGGCTTTGTGAAGAAATGCCACTCTGATCAGGATATGGACAAGGGTATTATCACAAATATAAATAAGAGCAAAGCATAAGATGCTTATGAGCTCTAGATTTTCTGAACTAGTATCTATTAAGTCAATCTAATCGTGTGTTCTGCGTTTACACTTCTTGCATGAGCATTTATGTAAGGAAAAATACTGTGATCTTTCAAGCTTACTTCATTTCACTTTGAAAATGTCTTTTTTTAATTTGCATTATCTGAGTGTTAAATTCTACAAAAAGTGAATTTGCTTGTTTGTAGTTCTTTCTCTTAAGGCTATCGCCCATATCATCAACTAAATGCAACGTGATATCATTATAGATATCGCTGATCTCTCTTATCTCGAATACTGGTTTTGGCTTGGCAACAAAAATATCCCATTTGTTATATAATTCATTATTAATTACCACTGTTTCCCTTTCATCATCAAATAATATAGAGATATCAAAAATATACCCTTGGATTGCATTAAATGCTGGCACTAGTTGATACGTCTTGTATAGAGTCCTTTTTTCGTGCAAGAATTGTTTTTGCTGAGTTTTTAATGACACCATATAAACGCCAGCACTACCAAGAATAGACCCGACAAAGGCACTAACTATGATTGCAATATTACTATCTGGCATGTATTAAAAATCCTTCCATATATCTTTCATCGTTCTGTACTTCTCAATTGTGCTGATTATGTCATTTAACACAATTACTAGCAATTCATTACTGGTTTCATTTTGAGTAAAAGCAATAAGCTCTTTGAACTGAGCTAGATTGATTTCTCTTCCTTCGATAAATTGCAGATTATTAACTGGATTTGAGTCGTTAAACTTCTTAATGTAATTAACCATGATAAGATTATTGTGGGACTCAATGTATTGCTCAGGAAGTATTAACGAAGTATCAGGTCCTTGAAGTGCATTCAAACAGAAGTTTTTTATCGCGTGTATATGAGATGATACAATACGACCAATGTAACTTTCGTTGCCATATAAAAACCACCTCTTATACTGGCGCTTTACACGTTCTTTATTATTCCATATTGTACTTTGAATATCCTGTATGTACTTCATATATTTCGTATTATACTCATCTATAAAAGCAACTATTAATTTTAAATGATCACTGGCAGTTTTTAAATCGCAGCTGTTCAGGGGCAAGTGCTCTTCTTTGCTCACAATCACACTATGGAGCATAATAAAGAAATCAATATTGATCAGTAATTTGTCAATGAAGACCTCACCCCTTGGTTCAATAAACAGAATTGAGTCCTTTTGAATATCATTTATTGTGTTTAGTGACTCATTCTGAGATATCGTAATTAGATTAGCTTGCCATTTCTTCCTCTTTGTAAGGTTTAACACAGCTTGCCTAACTTCAATTTCTTCAATATTAAATATAGCCTTCATGTGATTAAGTATATTATCGAACAGAACCCCATTAATCCTGTCGTGTGATAAGTAAGTTAGTATTAATCTGTGAATTTCGCAACAACCCTCGAGATATGAATCTTGATAATCATATACAATATTATCAATTAGCTTGTTTTTAATGCGTTCATCCCCAACACTAATCTCAAGCTCTCCCCATATTATTTTCCACAAGTAAGACTCAAGAGTTGATTTCTCAGGATTGATTGGTGTCTTTGCTTTTAAATGATGAAGTGTAAATGACTCGATCATAGATGAAATTGTCCCTGTAAAAAGTCGTAAACTATTATTGCATAACTGGAAAACATCTACACCACTAAGCATTACTGTATGGTTGTCACATATTCTTTCTAAAAAATGTATATAGTTCTTGAAAAACTCGTTCTCATAGAACTCATATCCAACCATTATATGTTTTAGGTAATTAACTCGCTTAGTAAGCATGTTTTTTATGAATTGTGCAACTTCTTCATCATTTACTCCGTTTAGATGTTTCTTGAATTTTGCTTCTTTAGCTATGATCCGAGTAGTGTCATCAAGTGTTATCAACGAAGCATTGATAGTAAACGCGTTAAAGGAATGTAAACGTTCGATATTCTCATTACGTATTGCTATAGTATAATACCAGTCGGCTTTGTAAGGCATTGTTAGATTATGCCTTATTATGGTTTGTCTATACTTCAACAACTGGCCAGACAGAATGGTAAGAATATAAGATGCAGCGTATCTTAAGTCTAGTTCATCTAGATTATCGAAGACAATAGCATATGGCAAATTCGCCATTTTTGTGTCCTTAAAAAATAAGGGCATAACAATCAATAAATCAACTAAGTCAACAGTTTCATCAAATGCTTTGTGCACTTTTCTTTCCGGGTAGCATTCTATTGCGGTTCCAAGATGTTCTGGTCCAGTAAAATTTTCAAAAATTCTGTTTTTCATGGAATCAGAGCTTTCAGTGTGTAGTTTGCCTACTAGATCAAACAATACGCATCTAATCGTATACTGATCATCAACCCGACGATATGTATCGAATAGGGTCTGAGCTTGGGAAGAGATTTGGTCGTTTTTTTTAAACTTCAAGATAGAATCACAAATACTGTCTTTTATAAGTTTATTAAAAAACACGAATGCACCTTGTTCATCCTTGGCTAAGCTCAGCATGTTTGATCGATGATTCATTAGATTAATATAGACGTAGTTACAGATGTGCTCATTAAATAGCACCTTACCGAAGTATGTTGTCTTTCCAGATCCAACTGGTCCAACTATGAATTGACAATTAATTTCAGGATACTGTAATGCTGATTTGTAAGAATCTTCATCATCATGAATCTGATATAGTTCTTTATAGAAGGTTGTTTCATCACAAAAAATGGCAGGATCAAAGTCTTTGCCATCAACAAGATAGTATGAATTGTAGTTGAATATCGCATTTACAATTCGTCTTGGGTAATGATGCCTAAAAACATCTATTGGAGTATGATTTATCTCATGTAGATAATCGCAATGAAGTCTTGATTCGTTGCACCAGGAGCAGTTTCTGTGTTTCTTAGTAAGGGCACATTTCCTGATGATACATTCTTTCGTTCTACAATTACAATCAGGGAATTCCTGACATTCTTTGCAATTCTTACCGCATATTCCGATATTATAATACTCACTATGCTTTAGCATTATCTCTCCTTAAGTGTTTTAATAAATCTACTAAAAATCACTACATATCAATTCAGCCTGCTCAAGTACCAGTTCAGTGGCCTGAGCTTGCTTATCAGGTGGGTATCCGTACTTACGTAAGATGCGCTTGACGATCACTCGCATTTCTGCTCTTACGTTTTCTCGGATAGCCCAATCGATTTTGACGTTATTCCTTACTGATTTTGCGATTTCCTGTGCGATCATCCGAAGCTGCTCATCACCCAATACGGCTACAGCACTATCATTAACGCCTAAGGCATCATAGAAGGCAATTTCATCTTCTGTTAGGCCAAGCTTACTTCCTCTGGAACTCGCTTCCCGCATGTCCTTGGCTATATTGATCAATTCTTCAATAACCTGGATCGTCTCGATTGTCCGATTATGGTATTTAGCTATGGCATTTTCCAAAAGTTCTGTGAATGATCTGGCCATCACGACATTCTTACGGGCCCGGATCTTGATTTCTCCATCTAGGAGCTTCTTCAATAGCTCCACAGCCAGATTCTTATGCTCCATCCCTCTAACATCTGCCAGGAATTCATCAGAAAGAATTGAGATATCCGGTTTCTTGATACCTGCAGCAGAAAAGATATCAAGGACTTCGTCAGTGACAATGGCCTTGGAAATGATCTGCCGGATTACATGCTCGATCTCATCCTGTGAGCGCTGTTTATCTGGTTGGCTTTTCACCAGGGCAGCTTTTACAGCCTGAAAGAAAGCTACGTCATCACTGATCTCAAGAACTTTCTCATGGGGCACAGACAAAGCATAGGCTTTGGTGAGCTCAACTACTGCCTTCACAAAGCGATTCTTGCCATCCTCCAGGGATAATATATGTTCTTGAGCTCTGGGTAGCATAGAAAGCCTTTCTTGTGGATTCCCCAAGACCCAGATTGATCTGTCAAAATCATGAAACATATCACAGCATACTTCATACTTCGCCAGCATCAAGGCTACTGCTTCGTTCTGGTCGATGGCAGTGTGACCCTTGCCACCGCTTTCCGTGTAGTTCGATAGTGCTTGTTTAAGCTGTTCTGCCAGCCCGATATAATCAACTATCAAGCCACCCGGTTTGTCCTTATAGACCCTATTGACCCTGGCAATAGCCTGCATCAGCCCATGCCCTCTCATTGGTTTATCAATATACATTGTGTGCAAGCAGGGCACATCAAAACCTGTCAGCCACATGTCTCTTACTATGGCGATCTGGAAATGGTCACCCGGGTCCTTGAATCTTTTTCCCAGCTCTTCTCTTCTGGCTTTGCTCCTGATGTGCTGTTGCCATTCCACTGGATCACTGGCAGAACCGGTCATAATGATCTTCATTTTTCCCTTGCCATCTTCATCATTATGCCAGCCCGGTCTCAATGTTATAATAGCCTTGTAGAGTTCAACGCATATACGGCGACTCATACAAACAATCATAGCCTTGCCAGCAAGAACATCCTGCCGATTCTCGAAGTGCTTCACCAGGTCCTCTGCTATTTTCTGGAGTCTATGTTCAGAGCCAACTAAAGACTCCAATGTAGCCCATTTGGTCTTTAGCTTTTCTCTACTATCAAATTCCTCACTCTCTGTAACTTCTTCAAATTCGTCATCTATTTTGGGTTTCTGCGCTTCATCGAGTTCAAGCATTGCCAAGCGGCTCTCATAGTATATTGGAACAGTAGAACCATCCCGGACAGCTTGTTCAATATCATAAATACTTATGTAATCACCAAAAACCGCTCTTGTATTTGCATCTGTCAATTCTATGGGGGTTCCTGTAAAGCCAATAAAAGAAGCATTGGGCAATGCATCCCGCATATGCCTGGCAAAGCCATCAATGAAATCATATTGGCTGCGATGGGCTTCATCAGCAATCAAGATTACATTTCTTCTCTCAGACAGTTGCGGGTGCGCTCTTTCACTCTCTGTAGGGAAAAACTTTTGCACCGTGGTAAAGATCACACCCCCGGATGCAGTGGTGAGTAGCTCTCTTAGATGTTCTCTGCTTTGTGCTTGAACTGGTTGTTGCCTCAGTAACTCATGACACCGGGAAAAGGTGCCAAACAATTGATCATCCAGATCATTGCGATCTGTAAGCACCACTATGGTAGGATTCTCCAATTCCTTGTGCAGTACTACCCTTCCAGTAAAAAATGCCATCGTAAGGCTTTTGCCAGAACCTTGAGTATGCCACACTACACCAATGCGTTTATCTCCATTTGGGCTTGAAGCTCGGACAGTTGATTGGATTGCATGTCTCACAGCGTGAAACTGATGATATCCAGCCATTTTCTTGACCAGATTTCCCCCACCGAGGTCCTCAAAAACGATGTAATATCTGATCAGATCGAGGAATCTTTGTTTTTCAAACACTCCCTCCAGCACCACCTGAAGCTGCGTAAGGTGAGTATCATCCAAGCCTTCACCATCTATGGTTCTCCAAGGCATAAACCATTCTTTGCTTGCGGTTAAAGTGCCCACTCTGGCGTGTAAACCATCTGATACCATCAGGACAGTATTGTAATTAAACAGAGATGGTATCTGTTCTTTGTAGGTCTGCAACTGTTGATAGGCAGTCCAAATCGTAGCCTTATCATCAGCAGCATTCTTGAGTTCTATAACTGCTAGCGGCAATCCGTTTACAAAGAGTACAATATCAGGCCTTCGCTCATGCTTGTTTTCTACTACTGTGAACTGGTTAACGGCGAGGAAATCGTTGTTCTCAGAATTCTCAAAGTCGATTATCCGAGCATAATCTCCAGCTATACTTCCATCTTCTCTTGGGTACTCAACCGGAACTCCCTCAACTAAATATCGGTGGAAGGTGTGATTGTTAGTGACCAAAGACGGGGAATCAAGCTTGGTTAACTTACGTGTAGCTTCTTCGATAGCATCGGACGGAATTTTTGGATTGAGTGTTATTAAGGACTGCTGTAGTCGATTAAACAATACAACTTGTCCATAGTTCTCCCGTTCAGATGATACCCCTTCTGGTGCAATATCGAGGCTGAAAACAATAGAGTATTGAATGTTGTCTAACCAAGCCAATGCGGCTTGTTCAATAACTGATTCTGTAAAGTGCTTATTCATCGGTGTTACTTCCCTCAGCACTATTTGAGTCTGGATTCTCTTCAAGTGATCCATCTGACTCAAACTCAATTAAAAGGTCTCTATATGCATCATGATCAATGTTGAATAGAACCTCGCTTGGCTTATATCTAAAATCGAATATCTTAACGGCATCATTTTGATCATCTATCCAATCATTGAAACTACTATTCCTTCCATAATACATTCTTTGATTTCTTAAGCCGATAGGTGTGGCCTTATGCATTCGAAACAAGTAGTTTACAATAACATCTGCTGAGCGGGCAACCATAAGTGCATGATCTCTTTCGATTTGCGAAAAGTAAGCATCACGACCGTGAGAGGCTTCTCCAAACAACCTGCGTAATTCGCAGATACCTTGAATTGAGGTCATTATGCCATTAACCGTCTTTCTTAAAGATTTCTGGGCTTCATTTGAATCATCAACATCCTCAGGAATAATACATACCAAGTCCATAGCTGATCGTATTAAATGAGGTAAATCTGCATTTGCACTATACTCCTGTCCTCTATCTTTTATGATCGTTTTACACGCTGTTTCTATAAGCGATTTTGACAAATCAAAGGCGAGGCCATGGTTTTCAGTTAGTGCCTGTTCAAGAGCACTTACGATTCTCTCTAAATGTACTGCCTCTAAAGGCATTACTTCTCGAACTCCGTGTAAAGTAAATGTCTCAATCTCGTTTGGCATATCAGTTAACTGCACCGTTCAACAATTTGTTCTGCTTCCTTGATTCTAATAGTTCCTGAAATAAGTTTCGTGATTAGGTTATCTCTGATTATGTTAAGTGATATATTTTCATCAACTAACGCTCTATATTTTCCCATGAGGGGAGCTATGCAGGCCCCAAAGAACTTATTTAAACTAATACTAGATGATAACACCTTGATTAATGAAAGATTAGTCTGTGATATCTTAGGTTGCACAGCACCTGTTACATATGGGGTTACAATCAAGTTTTTAAGGATAAGAAATAAATGTTCGGTCGTGACTCCATTCTTGGCTTGAATCACATGGGCATGATTATTAACCCAGAACTTACCCCACACATATTGAACGACGGGATTTCCAGTGGTTGTTATAACAGACCCATCTTCGCCAACGAGAATAAACACTCCATCAAACAGGTAATCGTTTATGTAATCAATTATACCGGCAGCTCCGTAGTATGGGAATGTACCTTTTTTTGATTCTCTTTCAAGGCTTGATAAGGGAATTCTCTTAGAATCAGAAAGATTCATAAGATTTCCAAGCCTACCATATTCCCACCCCTTTGGAATCCTTCCTATTTCTGTATCTACAAAGGAATCAGGAAAAAGAGCTGCAATCTCCGGTTTCAATCCCTCGGGATGCTTCCCAGCAACTTTATCATGAACAGGATCAAAGTCAACAAACCAACTTTTAAAGATAGCTTGGGCAGTTTCCTCCAAGGTTTTGCACATCTGGCGATTTAGTTCGATCTTATCGTCTAAGGCACCAAGTATACTTCCAATAGCACGCTGCTCTGATTGTTGGGGTACGAACTTCTCAATTCTGCTGACGAATTCCCATTTAGCCCTTGGCATTCGAGTACCCTCAGAAGATCGGGTTGATTCTTCAATAAAATCATGTGATGCCATCCAGTAAAATAGGAACTTATTATCAGTTTCGGGTTTACTTCTAACAACCCATATATCTGTGGAGCACACACCATCAAATGGAGCAATAACCACTTTGCGAAAATATGGTCGCAACTTTCCAAACAGAATATCTCCCTTTTTGAATCTGGATTTGGCACTATTAACATCACCGCTTGTTCCATATCCAACAAGACATAAACTTTCTTGAGCAATGTGTTCTAGCCCAATGTAGGGGACGTTGTTAAGTTCTTTAGGATCTACTGTTTCTCTGATTAACTCAGCACATTGGTCAAACCGTTTATTGATCCACCCCTCATTCCCCATATCCAATGTCCTTTAGGTTTTCCCAGATTATCTGATTTAGTTTATCACTCTTTTCCATTTGCTCCTTCAGGGTAGCTGTCAGCTTTGCCATCTTCTCTTCGAAAGGCTCGTCATCATCCTCAAGATCGGCTGCTCCAACATATCTTCCCGGAGTAAGGTTGTGATTATGTACTCTGATGTCTTCAATCGTAGCACTTTTACAGAAACCGGGGATATCATTATAAGTTCCTGCATCCGGGTCTCCCCTCCAGGCATGGTAGGTGTCAGCAATTTGCTTGATTTCATCATCACTAAGCTCACGATGAACCCGATCAACCAGTGAGCCGAGCTTTCTGGCATCGATAAACAGGGTTTGTCCTCTGCGGTCACGGAACTTGCCATTGTTTTTATTGCGTGTCACAAACCACAGGCACACTGGAATCTGAGTGGAATAAAAGAGTTGTCCTGGTAAAGCTACCATGCAATCCACCAAGTCAGCTTCGATAATATTCCTTCTGATCTCCAGTTCAGCAGTGGTCGTAGTGGACATAGAGCCATTGGCAAGCACAAATCCTGCCATACCGTTGGGGGCAAGGTGATGGATGAAGTGCTGTACCCAGGCAAAGTTAGCATTGGATGGAGGTGGTGTTCCATACTTCCAGCGTTTGTCATCTTTCAGCAAGTCGCCTCTCCAGTCGGAGTCGTTGAAGGGGGGATTTGCCAATACATAGTCGGCTTTGAGGTCAGGGTGCAGGTCACGATGGAAGCTATCAGCGTGTTCTTTGCCGAGGTTTCCGTCAATGCCTCTGATGGCAAGGTTCATCTTTGCCAAGCGCCAGGTTGTGTGATTTGATTCCTGACCATAGATGCTGATATCTCCAATTTTACCGCCATGAGCTTCCACAAACTTTTCAGATTGGACAAACATACCGCCCGACCCGCAAGCAGGATCGAAGATCCGACCTTTATAGGGCGCTAGCATCTCAACCAGTAATCGTACAATGCATTGTGGCGTATAAAATTGCCCGCCGCGCTTGCCCTCTGCGCTGGCAAATTGGGAAAGGAAATACTCATATACTCTTCCCAGGATGTCCTTTGATCTATTCTCCTTATCTCCCAGTCCAATATTACTAACCAAGTCGATAAGTTGACCAAGCCTTTGTTTATCCAACCTGGGATGGGCATAGTCTTTTGGGAGAACTCCCTTCAGAGCGGGATTATCTTTCTCAATTGCGATCATCGCATCATCAATCAGTTTACCGATCATTGGTTGTTTGGCGTTGGCCTTGAAAACGCTCCATCGTGCTTCTTTGGGAACCCAGAACACATTTTTCGCTAAGTATTCGTCAGAGTCTTCTGGATCAGCACCATTTTCTTTATCCGCATTAAGAGCTTGGTACATCTCTTCAAAGGCATCTGAAATGTATTTTAGGAATAGTAATCCCAGTACGATGTGTTTATATTCTGCCGCATCCATGTTGCTGCGCAGAGCATCTGCAGCATGCCAAAGTTCTTTTTCAAAACCGATGTTTGCACCGTTGCCATTAGCCATTTGGATAGACTCCCAATACTTATTTGTATTTTTTACAAACCATAGTAGAATGTATATTTGTCAACATAAATATATCCCTAATTCAAGGTATTCAGTCTTGATCATAGGAACAGTGAGTTTATGTACTCCTTAGATCACGGGACTCCTCATCAGGATTTTGGGTGGGTAGGATTTGAACTATCAAGTAGTACTTAAGAGTTGGAATCAGAAACACGATGTAAAAGAGGTGTTTTCTTGAAGATAGCCTCGTTATTTATCTCTGGGGGTTCTGCGTCTTGAAGAGGTTATACGTTATGGGTGTCGGGGCTATGTTGGTTCCAGTATGTCAGGAGATTCCAGATCAAGCAGTCAATGCTGCGCATCACCTGCTGTCTGGAATGACGGCGGGGGGGGGGGGTAATTGAGAATGATGGAACGTAGATTGAACTGATGGAACAGATTAACACGGATTTTGATTTTTGCCACGGAGTAAGCAGAGAAGGCAGAGACTAAATTGAGAATTGAGAATGAATGGAACGCAGATGAGGGATTTTATGAAATGTGTTGACATGATTGATGATCTCGGATTTACGGCATATAATTCTTTCATTAAATGAGGTTATTGTGAAAAAACTCCCATTTATTATGTTTCTGATTATGCTTGCCGCGGGGCTGAGTGCAGCCACTGTAGCTGAAGTAAATACCGCCAAAGACGTTGCGGCTGTGGCATATAAAGATCATCTAAGTATTGTTGATCTCAAAACTGGAGCAGAAGCTACGGTGTTTGCCAATGTAGATTTGACTGCCTACCAATGGGACAAACAGGGGAAAAACCTGTATGCTATAGCCAGCGTCAATATCCCTGGTCCGGATTATTATTCCCCCAGCCGCGATGAAGTACAACTGTATGAGATCACATTACCGGAGGGGAAGAGCACTTTGCTGAAAACCATCCAGGTGCCTACTCCGGAAGAATATGCATACTATGCTTATTCCAACCTGTTTCTGGATCAAAGCGGAAATCCTGTGGTGCTGGTATATTTTAGCGATATCGATTCCCAATGCCTGAAATATACTTACAATGTGGCGTCAAAAGTACTTGGCGCTCCGGTGGAAAAGGACTTTAACAGCTATAGAGAGGGCTACCGGAGAAATGGCCAGGCCGCGATCCTTACCGAGGGAAAATATTACAGCAAGAAAGATCGCTACCAGATGAATCTATACACGCTAAATGCTGATGGCCAGGAGATAGCGGTAACGGATTTAAGAAATATGGAATTCGGAACCTCTGCTTTGGATGAGCCTTTGCGCTACTGTGTCGCTCAGGATAGCAGTTTCATCATTGTAAGCTTTCGCTGGGATGGGGAGTTCAGCCTGGGATGCAGTTACGCTGTTTCAACCAATGATCACACAGCCACCCTGCTTTCGGACCTGGACTATCTGGGCAAGGATTTTATCCCTCTTTTTACCAGCGAAGGCAAAATTCCATTCTATCAACCTACTGATACTTTTAAAGCTGAGATTATCCCAGCGCTGAAATGTGTTGGTAAGAATGGAGTAGTATCTGTTTTGAAGGAATGGCCCAGAGACAACGATGCTCCCCTTTCCATAAAGTTCAGGACAAAATAGCCAGTGGCCATGTACTCCCGGCTGGAATGACGGGGGGTAATTAAGAATGATGGAACGCAGATTGAACTGATGGAACAGATTAACACGGATTTTGATTTTACCAAGGAGAAGGCAGAGGAGATTGAGAATTGAGAATGGAACGCAGATGACTGGATTAAGAGGATTTACCAGGATTTAATAATAACTAATAATACAAAGTGAACGATTGAGTCAACAGGAGAGCAAGCTTCCTCTGTCCATATAGTGGAAACGTCATCATAGTGGAAACGTCATCTTGACGTTTTTGTTTAAATGCTTCGAGGTGAAGCATCTTAGAATTAAGCGGCTACAAGCCGCTTCTACTCTTCAAGCGGTTACAAACTGCTTTCACTCTTCAAGCGGTTACAAGCCGCTTCCACACTTCAAGCGGCTACAAACTGCTTTCACTCTTCAAGCGGCTACAAGCCGCTTCCACACTTCAAGCGGCTACAAGCCGCTTCCACTCTTCAAGCGGCTACAAACTGCTTTCACTCTTCAAGCGGCTACAAGCCGCTTCCACTCTTCAAGCGGCTACAAGCCACTTCCACTCTTCAAGCGGTTACAAGCTGCTTCCACTCTTCAAGCGGTTACAAGCCACTTCTACTCTTCACAATTAAGCGGCTACAAGCCACTTCCACACTTCAAGCGGCTACATGCCACTTCCACACTTCACAATCAAGCGGCTACAAGCCGCTTCCACTCTACCACCCTTCCACTCAATTCTCAATTAAGTCTCTGCTTTCTCTGCCTTCTATGTGGTAAACAAAAGACCCTCTCGACCTCCAGATCTCCCGACCTCTCTGTAGTAATTTTTTTTCTCATCCATATCTCCCGATCTACTAGGCACATAGCCTCTGTTCCTGCCCTTTCTTGCTCCTCTTCATGAAAGATTTTTGGGCTCTGTCAACTGATTTGTCAACCGCAACCAAGTAGAAGGCTATTTCCGGAAAGCCTAAAAAAAACAAAATGGAGAGACCCATGAAAACTACCTTTAAGTATGGAATCGGCACTTACAGCGGTACGATCGACAGCATCACCTTCGGCAGCTACAAAAAGGGCACGGTCTGCATCGCCCGCAAGCATGTGATCCCTCGCAGCACTGAGCAAAATCAGGAGCTGGGCACGATCAGCAAAAACCTCAGCTCCATCTATGCTGATGTGAGCCAGGACTACAAGGACGACCTGAAGACCTACGCCTATCTGTATGGGCAGCGTCACACCCCCAAAAACCAGCTTCCGCCCAAGTCCTACGGGCTCTTTGTGAAGCTGCTCTACATCCTGCAGGATGAGAATAGCGGCACCGTGGATCTGAAGACCCTCACCTGCAACGACATCAAGACTCTCTTCCCGGAGATCGTGAGCGTTGCCGACGCCGTGGAGAATGGCTTTTTGCCACGGGTAGAGGGTGCTGAGCTGCTCGATGCGGAGATGTAGGGGAGGATGAGATGAGCAACCAGATCTCGAAAGTACTCGCCAAGGAACTCGCCACCAAGATCAACCGCATGGTAAATATCCCCCTGATCCGCGAAGAGGATGAGCAGATCTTCTTCGAACTGATCGTCAGCATTCTGCTGGAGCTATTCCTGGATAGTCTGGATGTGGACAAGTCCTGATCATTCACAAACCCCACAAAGCCCGCAGGTTTCATCGCCTGCGGGTTTGAATTGATTAAAACCACAGAGGAAGCAGAGAGAATTGAGAATGAATGGAACGCAGATTGAACTGATTGAACAGATTTACTATGATTTGATTTCCGACGAAGGGGCTAGTGATAGTGGAAACGTCATCTTGACGTTTTATTATAAATGCTTCGAGGTGAAGCATCTACTTTCAAGCGGCTACATGCCTCTTCCACCCTACAAGCGGCTACAAGCCGCTTCCACTCTACCACCATTCTCCATAATTCTCCATTCTCCATTTACTCTGCTTTCTCTGCTTCCTCTGTGGTTAAATGAAAATCCGTGTTAATCTGTTCCATCAGTTCAATCTGGGTTCTTTTGAGTTTAAGCGTTATGTCAGGAGATTCCAGATCACGCAGGTAATGCTTCGCATCCCCTGCGGTCTGGAATGACGGCATTGGGGGGATGGATGTTTGAGTATGTTCCCTTGTCGCTGGGCTAAAGCCCAACGCTACTATGCTCAGCTTGTGTTACACTCTTCCACCTTTCCACCCTTCCACTTTTCAAACATGCCTTCGATCTATGCTATACGACACCTCTCGACCTCTCGCCCTCTCGACTTCTCGACTCCCCTGTGTTAAATTCTTTTGTGTTTCGGTATGAAAATTGTATGATATCAAAGAAAAAAACATCGATACTGGAGAACCCCTAATGATTTCCTGGAAACTGAAGCTTGTTCTGATCTGCGTGTTGCTACTTGGAGCCGCGAATCTGGCTGCGCATGCCGTGCTGCCGGATGATATCCTGACCTATGCCTGGGATCAGCGGTTCACAGAGACCCCCCCGCCGGTGGGTCCAGTGCGCCCTGTGGCAGAATTTGAGCCTGCTTCCCACGTCCTGATCCGTTATCCCCTGGGGATACCGACTGCACTGGTTACCCATCTATCCAATACTGCCCAGGTGATATGCCTGGTGAGCAGCACTTCCCAACAAAATACCGCCACCAATGCCTTCAATAGTGCCGGGGCAAATATGGCGAATATCAGCTTTATGATCGCCGCCACGGATTCGTATTGGACGAGAGACTATGGCCCCTGGTTCGCCTTTGACGGGGCTGGAGATTTGGGCGTGGTGGATTTTGTGTACAACCGTCCGCGTCCCAATGACAATATGATCCCGCAGCTTTTTGCCCAGGCCAATGGGCTGAACTACTATGGCATGAACCTCACCCAGACGGGTGGAAACTATATGACCGATGGCATCAATACCGCCGCCCAAACGCATATTGCCTATAGCGAAAATGGCAACAATCAAGCTAATGTGGACAATAAAATGCTCGCCTATCTGGGCGTCTCGAACTACCTGATCGTCACCGATCCCAATGCCACCTACATCAATCACATCGATTGCTGGGGGAAGTTTCTGGCTCCGGATAAGGTTCTGATCCGCAGCGTTCCCACTTCTCATGCCCAATATGCTCAGATCGAGGCGGCTGCGAACTATTTCGCCACCCACCTCTCGGGCTGGGGCTATCCCTACAAGGTGTATAGGGTTTATACCCCGAACAACCAGCCCTATACAAACTCATTGATTTTGAACAACAAGGTCTTTGTGCCGATCATGAACAGCAGCAATGATGCCGCTGCCCTGCAGGTGTATCGCACTGCGATGCCGGGCTATGAGGTGATCGGGATCACTGGCGCCAGCAATACCCCCTGGGAATCCACCGATGCCTTGCATTGCCGTACGCATGAGATTCCGGACAAGGATATGCTGCACATCAGCCACACTCCCTATCACGGTGAGCATCCCTATATCGATTCCCTGCTCTTCAGCGCCAATATCCGCCCTTATAGTGATATGCCGGTCTATGCGGATTCCGTGTATGTATCCTACCGCATCAATAGCGGCATGTGGCAAAACCAGGTGCTCAGCTATGATAATGGCACGCACTACATGACCAGCCTCGGCGGCTTTGCCCCTGGAGATACGATCCGCTACTATATCCATGCCGCCGATGGGAGCGGACGCAGCGCCAATCACCCCGTCTTTGCCAGGCTCGATCCCCACGTCCTGGTGATGGAGATCGATAGCGAGCTGCCGCAGATCATCCACATGCCCTTTACGGAGATCGTGGATGGAGACGTGCCCATCCTCTTTACTGCCATGGTGTTTGACAATTCTGGAGTAGCCTCGGTGAAGCTGAGATACAAGATCGATAATGGTGCGATCACGGAACTGGACATGGTGCCAGCGGAGAATGGCGTGTATATCATCGATTTCCTGCCCCAATTCGAAGGTTCGCCGGATTTCTTCTATTACAATATCGTAGCTTCTGATCTGGCGGGGAATACTGCTCAGGTGCCGGAAGATGGCATGTGGTACAGTGTGCCGATCTCGGGTGTGGATGGCAGTGAACAGCTTGCTCCAGTCTTTGAGCCTGGATTTGCCAATATCTATCCCAATCCGGTGCGCAAGGGTGAAGAGCTCAGGATCGATCTGAACCTGCCCAAAAACAGTGCTTATACGCTGAGCATCTACAATCTCAGGGGTCAGCAGGTCTTTAGTGAAACCGGAGTATCAGGCAGCCAGGAACTGACATCGAGGCTGTGGAATGGAAGAGACAATCGTGGAAATATCGCCACAAATGGGATTTATTTTGCCCGTCTGGAAACAGCGGGGAAACGCTTTAACCGTAAGCTAATAATAGCTTTCTGAGGCTGTGTTGACAAGATTCAACCCAGGATATGGCAAAGATAGCAAAAAAAGTCTTGACAAGATAAGCTACTCTTACGATCCTGTAATCAGCCTACAGACCCTACATAGAATGCCCTCCGAGCAGTGGGGATGCCGCCCGGCATTCCCCACTGTATTTTTTTTAGCCTGGAATTTGAAGGAGTTTGGATGAAACGGATTTGTCTTTTTCTGCTTACTTTGCTTTTGCTTTGTCCTCTGCTTGCCACCCCACGAGTGGTCTTGCGGATTGCCAATCCCCAGCCTGCTACATTGCAGCACTTTCTGCTCGCGGATGCCGATATATCCGGATACTATCCGGGTGAATATCTGGATCTGGTGATCGCGGAAAGCGAAGTGGCACAGTATCAGCTTGAATATCCCCAGGCTCAGGTTACTCAGACCGAAGCGGGTATGAAAGCCAATCTCACCGGCAGCAGGGATATCCCTGGCTATCGGAATTACCTCACCATGGTGAATGAGCTCTACCAGTATCAAGCCCAATACCCTTCACTGGTGGAAGTATCCGTGCTGGGTACGGGATGGGGGCACATCTATGCGGAAGCCGGGATGCCTGCCTATCAGGCCTTTGATCATCAGATCTATGCCGTGAAGCTTTCGGACAATGTGGGCCTCGCGGAGGATGAGCCGGCTTTCTATTTCGTGGGAACGCATCACGCTCGGGAGCCGATCAGCCTGGAGACTTGCCTGGGCATTCTGGATCACCTTTTGCAGGGCTATGGCTTTGATCCCGAGATCACGCAGATGATATCCAGCAGTGAAATCTGGTTTGTCCCGCTGCTGAATCCTGATGGGCACAAGATCGTGATCGATCAGACCGATGTCTGGTGGCGCAAGAATATCCGGGATAATAACAACAGCGGCACGATCAATACCGGCAGCTATGGCAATGGCCTCGATGGCATCGATCTGAACCGTAACTACAGCTATATGTGGGGCAATATCAGCGCCTCAGACGATATGAATTCCGTTACCTACCATGGTCTCAATCCTTTTTCCGAGCCAGAGACTCAGGTTTTCAGGGATTTCCTGGAAAGCAAGCAGTTTCTGGCTGGAATCAGCTATCACACTTATGGCGAGTATGTGCTGTTTCCCTATGGCTATGCCAGTAGTCTGCAAGGACCGGATGCCTACGAGCTCAACGCTCTGGCCACATCGATGGCTGCCACAATCCCCAAAGTCCAAAACGGCAACTATCTGGCTATGCCCTCCTATTCGCTGTATCCCGTGAGTGGTTCGCTGGATGACTGGGCCTATGGCACCCGCGGCATCTTTGCCTATACGATCGAGATGGCCACCCAGTTTATCCCTCCGGCGGCACAAGTACCCACGATCGTACAGAATCAGCTTACCGCTGCCAAGCTGCTGCTGAATCGCAAGAATCACAAGACCCTCACCGGACACGTAAGCGATGCGGTGACGGGCATGCCTCTGGCGGCCAAAGTGTGGGTGGTGGGTCTGGATGATTACATCGTGCCCCGCACACAGTACTATGCCCGTGAGGATTATGGCAGCTACTGGCGGTTCCTGAGTGCAGGCACACATACTGTGAAGTTTATCCTGCCCGGGTACCTTACGCAGACGCATACGGTTTCTATCACTTCTGATGGAGCCACGGTGCTGAATGTGCAAATGCAACCCAGCAGTCCGGTATTGCAAGGCTTTCACGTGTGGGATTATCAGAGCAATCCCCTCCCAGAGGTACAGATCAGCTTCCCTGATCTGGATCTTCCTACCCTGTCCACGGATGCGATGGGTATGGCCTCGACTGAAGGTTTTTATCCCGGAGATTACCGGATCGTACTTTCCAAGCCCGGTTATGAGACCATCTCCATGCTACGCAGTTTTGTGGGTGGCAATGCCATTTTCAGGCTTAGTAACAATGCCCTGCTGAGTGAGGATTTCGAATCCGGCACTGCCAATTGGACGCTGAGTGGAGCCTGGGGACTTACGCAGGTGAATCCATACAGCGGTTCATATTGCCTTACGGATAGCCCGGCGGGGAATTATGGGATCAATGTGAATAGCACAGCCTGGCTGGATATTCCGATTGACCATTCCCAGGGGACGAACTTCAATCTGCAGTTTTGGGCACGACACAACATCGCCAACGACGGTGATCATGCTATCCTGGCCTATAGCACCAATGGCACAGTGATGAATACCCTGCATGTATTTGCCGGAACCCAGCCCTGGACGCATTACTCCTTTGATTTCAACGGATTGCTTTGGGAGAATGTGAATATCGCCTTCCGCATGGTGACCACCGGCTCCGGATCTGGAGATGGCATTTTTATCGATGATCTGAAGTTTTTTGGCAGTATGAATCCTTCCGAACCCGAGTTTGGAGTATGCCCCGTGGCTCCGCTCAGCGTGCGGAGCTATCCCAATCCCTTTGGTGAAAGCGCGGTCATCAAGCTGGAGGGTCTGGCTTATGCCCAGACCGCACCGGAACTGGCAATCTACAATCTGCGCGGACAACGCATCCGCTCCTTTCCTGCCACGCTATTGGATACGGGCAGCATCACCTGGGACGGCCGGGATGAACAAGGCGTCAGTGTGGCGAATGGAGTTTATTTCCTCAGAGCATTCAGCGGCAATCGCAGCCTTGCTACTCACAAGATTCTGAAACTACAGAGATGAAGACTACAGCCCCTATGGAAAACATACGCATCGAAAACCTCAGCAAGGACTTTGGCGGCTTCACGGCCGTGGACAGCGTGAATCTGGAGATTCGCAGCGGAGAACTCTTTTCTTTCCTGGGTCCCAGCGGTTGTGGCAAGACCACGCTGCTGCGCATGATCGCCGGATTTGAGATCCCCCGCAGTGGCAGAATCCTGATCGGCGATACCGATATCACCGACCTCCCGCCCTACAAACGGGAAGTGAATACCATCTTTCAAAATTATTCCCTGTTTCCCCACATGACCGTCTTTGACAACGTGGCGTTTGGACTGCGCATCCGCAAAGTCCCTACCCGGGAGATCCAGAGCCGGGTGAAAGAAATGCTGGCTTTGGTGAAGATGGAGGATCAAGCCCTGAAATATCCGGATCAAATCTCAGGTGGGCAGAAACAGCGCATCGCCATTGCCCGGGCTCTGATCAACAAACCCCGGGTGTTGCTCCTGGATGAACCCCTGGCAGCGCTGGATCTCAAGCTGCGCCAGCACATGCTGATCGAGCTGATGAACATTCACGATGCTGTGGGCATTACTTTCATCTATGTGACGCACGATCAAAGCGAAGCCATGAGTATTTCCGACCGATTGGCTGTGATGAATCATGGGCAGATCGTGCAGTCCGGCCCTCCTGATGATATCTACGAGCGTCCGGTGAGCATTTTTTCTGCCTATTTCATCGGCGAAACCAATCTCATCTGCGGGGAAGTGACTGCCCTGCATGAGGATTACATCGAGCTGAGTTGTCCGGATGGCACGGGAGAAAACTTTGAGATCGATTCCACTTTTCATTATCCTCCGGTGCCAGGCAAGCAGGTTACCCTCTCGCTGCGGCCGGAGAAGATCGCCATTTCCCGCAACAAACCCCGGGCGCAGGACGATATCAATATCCTCCGGGGTGTGATCGAGGACATCCTCTATCTGGGTACTCATACTCAATACATCGTACGCGTGGGCTTGCTCAAATTCCGCGTCTTCTCCCAACATAAGCGAGTGTATTTTGACGATAAAGCGCTGGACTGGGAAGAATCCGTCTGGCTCTTCTGGCATGATTCTGATACCTGGCTGATCGATGAAATCCCCTCGGATGTCCTATCTGCGGAGGAGCTCAACGAAAGCGGCAATGCCCAGATGCAGCGCTATGTGAAACGGGGCAAGGCTTGAGAAATACCCTCACCGAGCGGCAAAGAGCCGATGCCCGCAAGCGCAATCTGAGTAGCTGGCTGCTCACCACTCCGGCTCTGATCTGGCTGATTGCTTTCTTCTTGATTCCCTATTTCATCGTGGTGATCTACAGCTTCCTGAGCCCGGATATCTATGATATCAAGTTTGTCTTTTCTTTGGATGCCTACCGCCAGGTCTTCAGTGGTGAGTATCTGAAACCCTTTATGCTCTCCTTCAAACTGGCGATTCAGACCACCCTGATCTGCCTGCTCCTGGGCTTTCCCGTGGCCTATTACATCGCCCGGGCTACGGACAAAGTGAAAAACACGCTGCTGATCTTCATCATCATCCCCTTTTGGACCAATCTCATCATCCGCATCTTCTCCTGGCGTATCTTTCTGGCATACAACGGCGTATTGAACGATATCCTCATCTCATCGGGGATCATCACTCAACCGCTGGAGATCATGCGAACCGATCTGGCGGTGATCCTGGTGATGGTCTATGTGTATTTGCCCTACATGATCCTGCCCTTGTACAGTGTCCTGGAAAAGCTGGATTTTACATTGCTGAATGCAGCGATGGACCTGGGGGCAAATGAAGTGAAAGCCTTTTTCCGCATCACTTTACCGCTGGCGGCCGAAGGCATCTTTGCCGGAGTGCTGCTGGTCTTTATCCCGGCCCTGGGAGCGTATCTGATTCCCCAATTGGTGGGCAATCAACGCTCGCTCTACGTGGGGCAGGTGATTACCTACAAGATCAAGAATATCCCCCGCAACTGGCCTATGGCTTCGGCAATGTCACTCACGCTGCTGCTGCTTGTGGCAGTGTTGCTGCTGATTATGTACTTCCTGTATAAACGCCGGAAAAACCGGAGGCTTTTGTGAAGCTGAATCCTGCCAGGATCTACCGGAATATGAATCTCACGGCCTTTACGCTGGTGATGATCTTTCTGTATATCCCGATCCTGATCCTGATCATCTTCAGTTTCAACGATGCCAAGATCATCACAGGCTGGAAGGGCTTTACCCTGAAGTATTACGAGCAGCTTTTCCACAATCCCACCATCGGTGAAGCCTTCCGCAATACCATGCTGATCGCCGGGCTATCCACCTTGATCTCCACGGCTTTGGGTGTGCTGACGGCCTTGGGGCTGGAAAACAAGAACTTCTCCGGACGGAAGGGGCTGCTGGCGCTGATCTACACTCCTCTGGTGATCCCGGATATCCTCATGGGCGTGTCTTTGGCGCTGCTGTTCAACTTTACCCGGGTGAATGCCGGAATGTTTACAGTGCTGATTGCGCACATTACCTTCTGCATATCCTACACCGTGATCGTGATCCAATCCCGCCTCGAGGGCTTTGATTACTCCCTGGTGGAAGCGGCCATGGATCTGGGCGCCAAGCCTGCCTATATCTTCTGGAAGGTGAAGTTTCCCCTCATGATGCCGGGGATCATCGCTGCAGCACTGCTGGCATTCACGCTCTCCATCGATGATTTTATCATTACATTTTTCACCTCGGGACGTGGCTTTGATACCCTGCCCATCTATGTGGAAGGTACTATCCGCCGGGGTACCATCACTACCATCAATTCTTTGTCCACGCTGATGATTGCCTTCACTCTTTTTTTGGTGGTGATCACCAAACGCATCCGCAAAATCCTGATCTCAGCACTGTAGATTTCAGCAAGATGCCACGAACAATCTTTTTTCTGCTGATTCTGCTCTGCACTGCAGCTCTTGCGGCTCAGGAGGCTCCATATCTTTCCCAATACCTGCTCTCCTATCCTGAGACCGTGTGGCAGGCTGCCACAGCTCCCTTAACTTGGGATGCCGGAGCCTGGTTGACCGCTGGGGGAGTGGTAATGATCGGTGGAATCTTCTATCTTACGGACGAGACCACCAACGAGTTTTTTCAGAAGCACAGGACAGATCTCAGTAAGGATATTTCCGGCATCTTCAAACTCGGCGGAGAGGGTAAATATATCATACCAGTGCTGGGACTTACCACAGCTTCGGGATTGCTATTTGATTCTCCCAAAACTGCCGATACCGGACTGCTCTGCCTGAAGAGCTTTATCCTCGCCAATGGCGTATCCCAGGTGCTGAAATATGGTACCCAGAGGCAACGCCCCCGGCATGGCAATGGCAAGGAGTTCTGGAATGGCGAGGGCTGGTCGAAACACAGCGAAGCCTTTCCTTCCGGACACAGCACCGTGGCCTGGTCGCTGGCTCCTATCCTGGCAGCACAGTACAAGGAACAAAAGTGGGTGGCACCGCTGGTCTATACTTTTGCCGCCGGAACCTCACTTTCCCGGGCTCACGACAATGAACACTGGCTCAGCGATGTCTTTGCCGGAGCTGTGATCGGCTATGTGACTGCCCGGCTTACATTAGCTGGCACCCCACGCCTGGCAGTGTATCCCAATGACCGGCTGGATGGCATAACCCTGCAATATCAATTCTGATCCGGGCTTTTTCACCACAGAGAAGGCAGAGAAAGCAGAGAGAAACTGAGAATTACCTCTGCCGTCATGCCAGCGCAGGCTGGCATCTCCAGACATAATAGAACGCAGATTGAACTGATGGAACAGATTCGCAGGATTTTCTTTTATTCACCACAGAGAAGGCAGAGAAAGCAGAGGGATTACCAAACTTCACCTTGGCCGTCATTCCAAAAGTTCATACGATTCGCAGAATCGTATGGGCTGTTTGGAATCTCCTGAACAAAGCACTATCCCATGAGATTCCAGCTTTCCCGCCCAGGGTTGGGCAGCTTCGGCTTCCCAAGGTAGCGAAGCTGCCCAGAAGCCTCTGACGGGGCTTGAATGTGGAAGCTTCGTCCCGAAGCTTCTCAAACAATACATAAAGATGACGTTTCAACTTTGTGGCAAGCGGAAGCTTGCCACCCCTGACCCTATTCGCAGGATTGTCCCCTGTTTCGGTCAGCCATTGCCCGGCTTGCTCAGATACTTCTCAGAACCTGGTGACTTTCTTCAATACCTTTTGCCTGCCATTGTCATACCGGACAAGGTATATACCCACCGGAACATCCTTGCCGCTGGCATCCTTGCCATCCCAGGTGAAGCTGTGCTGTCCCGGAGCCTTGAACTCATTGCACAATTCCCGCACTAATTGCCCTTTGAGGTTGTAGAGGCTAAGTCTTACGCGATCGGCCTTGGGTAGAGTTACCACCAGCCTGGTATCTGCTTTGAAGGGATTGGGATAGATGGTTAACCCAAGCTGGGGAACAGCCACCACCACATCATCGGTATTGTCCACCGCGTTCAGATCATGGATATGCAAACCATACAGACCATTTGTAGTATATAAGGTGTTACCGCTTACACACAGGCCATAAGTGTTGAGGTTCCAGGCATAGGTAGTTAGCAGTGTTGGAGACTGGGGAATACCGATGTCATAGATGCTGATCTCATTCCAGTTGTAATCTGAGGTAAATAGCTGGTCTCCATGTACAATACATGTTTTAACACAGCTGGTCTGATGGGGTGCAATATTACCTATAAGTACAGGATTCTGCGGATTGGAAACATCGATAATCTGCAAACTACCTGAGTCTGCCACATAGGCAGTATTGCCCACTACAGAAACTGATAAGGCCTCTCCAGGAGTATCATAAAATCCCAGCAGCACCGGGAACTGAGGATTTGATACATCAATGATCTGCAGACCTTCATCACCGGCTGCCACATAGGCTATATTGCCCTCCACGGTAACTGAAAAGGCAATACCGGGAGTATCAAAAGCGCCCATTAGCACCGGGTATTGCGGATTGGAAACATCAATTACCTGTAGACCAGCACTGCCGTCTGCCACATAGGTTGTGCTGCCTACTGCAGCAACTGAGTATGCATCACCTGGAGTATTATAAGAGCCCAGCAGCACGGGGTTCTGGGGATTTGCAACATTGATGATCTGCATCCCTGCATAAGAGTCTGCCACATAGGCAGTATTGCCCACCACGGTGACTGAATAAGCATAACCGGGAGTAGCATAAGAGCTTAACAGCACCAAGTTCTGAGGGTTGGAAACATCAATGATCTGCAGGTCTCCATCCCAGTCTGCTACATAGGCAGTACTACCAACTACGGCAAGAGAAAGGGCTGTTCCGGGAGTTTCATAAGAGCCAAGCAGCACTGGGTTCTGCGTCGTGGCAACATCGATAATCTGCAGTCCACCGTGCCATGCGGAAACATAGGCGATGTTTGCCTCTACAGCAATCGATGCCGCACCACCGGGAGTATCATAAGAGCCAATCATCTCAGGTGCTTGTGGATTGGCAACATTTATAATCTGCAGACCTGCATCAGCAACTGCCAAATAGGCTGTACAACCCAATATGGTAACTGACGAAACATAACTGGGGGCCGCATAAGAACCTAAGTGCACTGGGGTATGGGATGTAGAAACATCAATAATCTGCAGACCAGAGAAGTGTTCTGCCACATAGGCTGTATTGCCAACCACGGTAACCGACATTGCCCAGCCGGTAACAGCATAAGATCCTATGAGCACTGGGTTCTGCGGAGTGGAAACATCTATGATTTTCAATCCTTCGTAGCTATCAGCCACATAGGCTGTATTGCCCACAATGCTAACATATCTGGCCCAACCAGGAGTATTATAATAACCAATAAGTACCGGATTATGCGGATTTGAAACATCAATGATCTGAAGTCCAGCCTCATAGTCAGCCACATAGGCTGTACTGCCTGCTACGGTAACCGAGATGGCTGAACCAGGAGTATCAAAAGAGCCCATCAGCACCGGGTTCTGAGGACTTGAAACGTCAATTATCTGCAGTCCAGCACTCCCGTCTGCCACATAGGCGATGTTGCCCACTATGGTAACAGAAAGGGCAGAATGGGGAGAATCATAAGAGCCCATCAGCACCGGAGCTTGCGGATTGGAAACATCAATAATCTGCAGGCCAGCTGAGCATGCCACATAGGCTATACTGCCCACCAAGTCAACAGAATATACCCATCCCTGAGTAGCATAATCACCGAGCTTGTGATATACAGCCCCCAGCGACAATAAAAAGCCAAAAAAGACAATGGATAACAATATCCTTTTCATGGGATCACTCCTCTATTCAGATTTTGGTAAAGCTCGCATTCCTGCATTTCCCAAGGCCCCGGACTCATCTCAAGACGCAGCCTCCGCATGAATAACATAGCTTTGACCTAACTGTCACATTTTGTGACGTATCGCATTTTGTGTCAAGTAAGTTCTTGCCAGGATCGCGTCCATTGGGGTGATGCTTCTCTGATAATCATAAGTACGATTACACTCCTCATTGGCAAGCGGAAACTTATCAATCCTGACCCCTCTTCCGTCAGTCCACAAGTTCAGCAGATTTGCAGTATCGTATGGGCTGTTTGATACTCCTGAACCGAGCAGATGCTGAATCCCGATGATCATTTCTGGTGTTCCCGGGTTCTATTGCGTTGGCATTACGCTGTCATTACGGATGAAGTGCGCATTGATAGCGTAATGATAGCGTATTGGTATACGGAAGGGAAGAATATGGAAAAGATTGTAGAAGCGACATCCTGTCGCTTTAGAGTCAATGCCTCATCCTGAGGCATTTGTTTGGCAAGCTTCAAGATGAAGCTGCTACACTCCAGCTACATCTCCTACTATTTTAGTTTGCATTCCTGGCCATGTGGATTAACCTCTTGTTATAAATACTAAATATGGATGGATAGAATCATGAATAAGATCTCATTACTTATCATTTTGGTGGGCATCATGGCCATGGGATTTAGCAGCTTGATGGCACAGGCTGATTGGCAGAGTGTAACAACAGCAGATATCACGCTGGAATATCGGGTCACCCAGGACAGATTGAATCTGGAATGCCGGCTCACCGGTGCCACCACGGGATGGGTAGCGGTAGGCTTCAATCCCACCTCTGTAATGCGCAATGCGAATATCATCATCGGCTTTGTAAGCGGTGGCAACACGCAGATTCGGGACGACTGGGGCAATAGTAACACGTCACATGTCTCCGATACCAGTCTTGGTGGTACCAGCGATGTAACTCTGATCAGTGGAAGCGAAGCTGCGGGCTCTACAGTCCTGCATTTCACTATCCCACTTGTAACTACGGATCAATACGATCGTCCCCTGGTGATCGGTCAAAGCTATCCGATCATCATGGCACGGGGTGCGAACAATGCAGATAATTACACAGGAATGCACGCTGATGCAGGCAATGCCCAGATTACTCTGATCAGTCCGGTCTCCAATGATGATCCGCTGCTGGGTGGGATGGGAACAGGCGTCCTGAGTGCGTATCCCAATCCTTTCTATGCCTCCACTACCTTGCGCTATAGCATGAAGGACAGCGCTCCTGCGATTTTGAGTGTTTACAATCAGCGGGGGCAATTGGTGCTGAAGCAGGAACTATCGGGCTCCAGGGGTGAAAACGAACAGGCCTGGAATCCCTCCGGTCTTGGTGCAGGAGTGTATTTCCTCAGGCTGCAGAGCTCCTCAGGTGTATCCACCGGCAGAATTACAGTATTAAAGCGTTGAAAGATCAGGGATTGCGGAGTCTGATGGTCCCAGCCCCCAGAGCATTGTGATAGCTATCCAGATCATCGTCGCCCCCACTGGCAAAGATGACAGGATAGCTGGAGCCAACGCTTAGCACGGTATCCCTGGAATCGCCTGAGTTTAGCGGCACACTGAAACGCAAGATGCTGATGCCATCTGCTTCATTAGCAGAGATCAAGCTCACATCGCTGGTGCCTCCCAGGTCTGTGTCAGGAAGGTGGGAGCTATTGGAATCGCCAAAGTCGTCACGGATGGATCCGATACCGGATGTTACATTTCCGATGATGAAATTGGCATCTTTCATCTGGATGCTGGGATTAAACCCCACTGCCAGCCAACCAGTGGTATTGGCTTTGAGTTCGCATTCCAAGAGTCCGCCGGGGATTACTTTGTAGCGCAGGCGAAAGGTGCCGCTCCCGGCAGTATAGAATCCTTCGCCATCGGGAAGGTCGGTATTCGGACCAGTGAGTTCATCCTGTATTGTATTGCAGGAAGCCAGGAGCAGAGCCAGGAAGATGATGATAAGTGCTTTCAAGATATCCTCCCTTAGAATCTTCTCTGGATGTTGAAGCCCAGGAAGAGGTCACTGGAATCTGTTCCCAAAGACATCGTGGCGGGATGGTTCTGCCAGGAATTTGATAGGCTGAACAGAAAATTGTGTCCCCAGGTGCTGTATTTGAATCCTGCTACCCAGCTGTCATGCTTTCCCATCCTGGCTTTTAGCTGAGGAGAAGCGGATTCACGATCCCAGACTGGATAGTATTCGCCCACCAGAGCAGCATCTTCATTGAGCTTGACGTGCAAGGCTGCTCCGCTGATAAATCTTTGATAGTATCCATCATAACCAGCGTTGAGAGTAAGTGTGCCCCGCTCGTTCTGGAGGTTATTGCGGGCAGAGACCAGATAGAGGAAGTTGTTGCGCCTATCCTCAATTCCCAATTCGGCAAAGGAAAACCAGGCTGCCTCAAGCTGCACTGCCACAGGACTGCTGAAAGTGGTGGGCATCCACGATGCACCCAGTTCCACACGTTTCTTGGCTCTAGTATATGATGCTTTAGCCTCGATGTTTTGCCAGATGTTGCGCCTCAAGCCCAAGCTCACATTGGCTCCGGCATTCAGGCCAAACAGACTGTTCCACACGTCCGCATCTACCGGACCCTGAAAGCGGTGAAAGATGCTGATTTCAGCTTCACCCTGGGAAAGTGATGTGGGACTGAGGATCGTAAAACCGCTATCCTGGTATGCCGCCAGGGGAACCAGGAACATTAGTAATGCCAGACAAGCCAATGCTTTCATCTCGTACCTCACTGATCAGTTCAGGCTTTGATGCCCTAAACGCAGCCTTGAGTGATCGTTCTGGAGTGTCAAGCTGAAATGTGTGGGGGAAAGATGATTTTTACCACAGGGAAAGCAGAGAAAGCAGAGAAAGCAGAGGGTGATTATGAATGAATAATGAGTAATGAACAATGAACAATGAACAACCCACAGCCGTCATTCCAGACCGCAGGAGATGCGAAGCATTGCCTGTGTGATCTGGAATCTCCTGACCTATTGGCAAGCATAACTCATAACGCATAATCTCAATAGAACGCAGATGACGGGATTGAATGGATTAAGGGGATGTATTTCTGCCAACCTATCCAACAAATGCCCTCCTTGTTCAGTTCGTGTTTCACCCTTACACTTTTTCACTCTTCCACTTTTACTCTGCTTTCTCTGCTTTCTCTGTGGTACGAGTTCCCTCGATCCCAACTAAATCCTTGACACAGATTCGGGTAAAAGTAAAATGCCGCAAAATCTCTCAGGAACAGGAGGTAAAATTCCATGAGACAGATCTTTACATCTCTCGCCACCGCCGTACATAGTGTGTTTTCGATGCCCCTGAACCTGGGTGTGCCTCAATACTGACAATCCAGATTTAGCCCCTTTATTGGATTAATTTTCACCACACGCGGCATCCATAGCCTCAAAATTGCAGTCACAGGTGGATTGTGCTTTGCCTTCTCCCTGGGCTATTTCAGCGAATCAATCATCAAGACCAAACCAAACAGACCCGTTGTAACCCCTTTGCAGAAATTGGAGAACTATCATGTCAGCGCTTAGATTCGTTCTTAACTATATGAAAAACCTGAAGCTGAAGTATCTGTTTACGGTATTCTGCGTGATCCTGGCAGCGGGATTCAGCTTCATGACGCCGCTTATCATCCGTTTCACGGTGGATTCCGTGATTGGCGGAGCTCCCGCTGAGCTTCCCTTTGGCCTCGGTGCGCTATTAACAAACAGCAGCATTATGCCCATGGTACATAAAAACATCTGGCTGGCAGGACTGGCCATTGTGCTGATCAGTGCCATTGCCCACTGCTTCACCTTTCTCAGAGGCAAGCTGAGTGCCGAAGTCTCCGAGGAGTTTGCCCGCCGCTTGAAGAATAACCTCTATGATCATATCCAAAAGCTGCCCTATAGCTGGCACAGCAAGGTGCAGACGGGTGATATCATCCAGCGCTGTACTTCCGATGTGGAAACCATCCGCAGATTTCTTGGCTCTCAGCTTGTGCAATTGGGCCGGGGAATATTCATGATTGTATTGCTGGTGCCGATCATGCTTTCCATGGATGCCCGCATGACGCTGGTATCGATGGTTGTGGTGCCGATCATCTTCATATATGCTTATGTGTTTTTCCGCCAGGTGAAACACCGCTTCTTGGCTGCTGATGAAGCCGAGGGTTACCTGACTACCGTGCTGGAAGAATCCATGAGCGGGATTCGCATTGTCCGGGCTTTTGCCAGGGAGGATTATGAAATCTCCCGCTTTGAAGCTGCTGCCAATGACTACCGGGATAAATGCCGCCGTCTGATCACGGTTCTGGCTTACTACTGGTCATCCTCAGATGCCTTGTGCCTGATCCAGATCGCCAGTGTATTCATCTTTGGCATCGGCTGGACGATCAAAGGTGAGATCAGCCTGGGAACCCTTCTGGCCTTCAGTACCTACGTGGGTATGCTGCTCTGGCCGATCCGGGAAATGGGCCGGATTCTTACCGATCTGGGACGGGCTTTGGTCTCCGTGGGACGCCTGCAAGAAGTCCTGGATACACCTGTGGAAAGCCTGGATACGGGGCTGCATTTGCCTGCCGGAACCCGCTTGAAAGGGCAGATTGAGTTTCAAAACCTTAGCTTTGCCTATGATCCCGAGCATCCGATCCTGCAAAACATCAATCTCAGGATCAATCCAGGTGAGACGATCGCTATTCTGGGAGCTACAGGTTCAGGGAAATCCACCCTAACAAACCTGATCCCCAGACTCTTTGACGACTATAAAGGGAAGATTCTGGTGGATGGCATAGACCTCAGCGGTATCAACCGCCAGGATTTACGCCGCCAGATCGGGATCGTGCTGCAAGAGCCGTTCCTGTATTCCCGTTCGATCGCGGAAAACATTGGGATTGCTTTGCCGGAGCTTGATCGCGCCAAAGTGGAAAAAGCCGCCCGTGAAGCGGCATTGCATGATAGCATTAGTGAATTGGATGAAGCCTATGACACTGTGATTGGTGAGCGCGGAATTACCCTCTCCGGAGGCCAGAGACAGCGTTGTGCCATGGCGCGGGCGCTGATCCTGGATCCTGCCATCCTTATCTTTGACGATGCGCTATCGGCAGTGGATAGTGAAACCGAACAGATCATCCAGCGCAACCTGCTCTCCCGCAAGGGCAGAGCCACCACGATCATCATCACTCACCGGCTTACGGGTGTGGCTCTTGCCGATCGGATCGTGGTCTTGGAACACGGCAAAATCGCCCAAATGGGCACTCATGATGAACTGATAGCTCAAGATGGAGCATATCAGCGCATCTGGAGCATCCAGCACCAATTGGAGCTGGAGGCAAGCTAAAGGATATTAAAATGGAAGAATATAAAGAAAAAGAATTCAGTACCAGGTTCGACTGGCGCTTGTGGCTCAAGATGCTGGGGCAACTCAGCCGTCACCGCAGGAAGATCATCGTGCTGGTAATCGTTATGGTTTTCAATGCCTTGATCGATACGGCTCTGCCGCTGATGACCAGATATGGAATCGACCACATGATCATTCCGAAAGACTATTCAGGGATTCCAACCTTTGCCCTGATGTACTTTCTGCTGATCCTGTTCCAGTTCATCAACGTCTATCTGCTCATCGATATCGCAGGTCGCATCGAGACTGGGATGAATTTCGATCTGCGCAGCAAGGCCTACCGCAAGCTGCAAAGCATGAGCTTCAGCTATTATGACCGCACTTCCACAGGCTGGATCGTGGCTCGGGTAACTTCAGATGTAAACCGCTTGGGCGACGTCGTGGCCTGGGGGATCGTGGATCTGATCTGGGGCTTTGCCATGATCATTTTTGTGCTGGGAGTGGTCTTCAGCCTCTCCTGGAAGCTGGCTCTGATCTTGCTGGCGCTGATGCCCATCATCGCCTTCATCAGCGTGTACTATCAGGACAAGATGTTCAAGCTGTTCCGGCAGGTACGGCGTTACAATTCCATGATTACTCACGCTTTCGGTGAAGGCATTCATGGTGCCAAAACCACCAAGACCCTGGTTCGTGAAGAAGCCAACCTGCTGGATTTTATGGATCTGAACGAGAAGATGTATAACTCCTCGGTAAAATCCGCTATCACCTCAGCCTTGTTTATGCCGATGATCCTGATGGTGTCATCGCTGGGCACTGGGGTGGTAGTCTGGATCGGCGGCAACGCCGTGGTGGGTCAGGTGATCACCTATGGCACTATGGTAGCCTTCATCAGCTATACCATGCAGCTTTTTGAACCTTTTTCCAATGTGGCGCGGCTCTTTGCCGAGATGCAGCATGCTCAGGCTGCTGCAGAAAGGGTGTTTTCCCTGCTTACCATGGAGCCGGAAATCCTCAGCACCGAGGACTACACGGCAGACTGGCAACAGCGCCCCATGGAAGGCCAGATCAGCATCCGAGACCTGAACTTTGCCTACAAGGAAAACAAGCCCATCTTCCAGAGCTTCAATCTGGAGATCGAGCCTGGCGAATCCATCGCCCTCGTGGGGGAGACCGGAACTGGTAAAACGACCCTTGTAAACCTGATCTGCCGTTTCTACGAGCCCAGCAGCGGCACCATCGAGATCGATGGCATGGACTATACCAAAGTCCCGCTGAAATGGATTCACAGCAATCTGGGCTACGTGCAGCAAGTGCCGCATCTGTTTCAGGGCAGCGTGATGGAAAACATCCGCTATGGCAGATTGGATGCTACGGACGAGGAAGTGATGGAAGCTGCCCGTCTGGTGCGGGCCGATGAATTTATCCAGGACCTGCCGGATAAATATGATTACAAGGTCGGTGAAGCGGGGAACCTGCTCTCCACTGGACAGAAGCAGCTCATAGCCTTTGCCCGTGTGGTGCTGGCAGATCCAGCCCTATTGATCCTGGATGAAGCCACTGCATCGATCGATACTGAGACCGAGCAGTTGGTTCAGGAAGCCATGCATGTGGTGCTGAGTGGACGTACCGGCATCATCGTGGCGCACCGGCTGTCCACCATTCGCCAGGTAGATCGCATCCTGCTGCTGCATAAGGGAGAAATCCTGGAAATGGGCAGACATCAGGATTTGATGCATCTCAAGGGACGCTATTACCAGCTCTACATGAATCAGTTCATGCAGGAAGTAGCGGAAGAAGAATTGCAGAAGGAAGCGTGATTGTTCACGTTTCCCGGGTTAGAATGTTACTACCAGCCAATAGATAAAATCAATAATCAGGGCCAGGATACTCATCGCCAGCCCGGAAAAAGCCATATTGCGGGGTTGACCCTTCATGCCAATGATGCTGAAGATCAACCCCGTGATTGCTAAAACCACGCTCAAGGCTGGGATCATCAAAGTGGTAAGCGAAGCCAGTCCGCAACAGAAACCAATCAGAATCACGTACTTTTTGTCTTTCATACTATCTCCATATCCCCTGGATTCAGGGATTTTGTCTTGCTCATCAGGATCGTGTTGGATCATTAGAACTATCTGATATATATCTCAACCCTATCAATAAGCTCTTGATTGTCAAGGAGTTTTTGCGTGGGTGAGAAAATACTGCTTGACTGATTTATTCATTCAGACAGGTTTGCATCATAAACCAGTCTGAAAGAATCGAGGTAGTCATGAAAGATGAGCTTATCGAACGAGTACAAAGAGATGTCGCCGATGAACAAAAGCACCGCGACGGCATTCCGCAGATCGCTGTGGGCGTGTTTCTGGTGATCACTTCCCTGCTCCTGATGACAGGAAATGGCAACACATTTGTGGTGTTCATTCCCCTCATGCCGATCCTGATCGAGGCATTACGCCGCAGGATTACCTATCCCAGAATCGGCTTTGCCAGGGTGATCGAATCGGGAAAGCGCAGGAACCCCACTTTATGGGTTGTCTTCGCCTTATTGGTAGCTGGAATGGTTGTGTTCATCATGAGGAGGATGAATCCAGAAATCCTGCCTCAAGCCAGAAATCCATATTTCCTGATGATGTGGGCAACGGCGATGCTGGTGATCCTGTTTGGGGTGATATTCCTGACAAAAAGGCGTAGTAAACGGATCATCTGGAGTCTGGTGGCAGTTCTGGCTATTCTGAGTGCCATAGTGATTTTCAGGCTGCAGAAGGATCTGGTCTTCAAGGTCATGATAGCGTTTGGTGGTATCCAGATCCTGTTGGGGGCTTACAGCCTGTATGATTTCATCAAGAAATACCCGGTGATCAAAGATGACGAATGACGAATTGACCACAGAATCCGGATTTGAGGATATTGACCGCATCATTCATGAGCCGGCCCGACTGAACATCATGCTGTACCTATATGTAGTTGAAAATGCTGACTTTGTGTATCTGGTTCACAAGACCGGGCTTACCAAGGGCAATCTATCTGTGCACTTACAGAAGCTGGAAGCGAATGGATATCTGGAAATCATCAAGGAATTCTTGAATCGCAAACCACATACCCTTGTCCGGCTTACTCAAAGAGGCAGAGATGCCTTTGAGGCTTATCGGGAGCGAATATTGAGCCTGCTGCAATAGGACTTGTGTATGGATAAAGGTTTAGCACACTCGCAGACCCGAGATTTGTACTGCTTTCTTACTTGCTTTTGTATGTGAGTTTTAAGTCGTCTTCCCTTCGAGATCATCTCGAGTACTCGAGGTGATCTCGAAGGGAAGACGAGGTAAAACTCTGTTTATCAACCATGTGAGCATTCACATCCCCGCAGGTGATTTCGCCTTACGTGGCAAGCCCTTGCAGGGCTTACAGACTAGCCCTGGAGGGGCGACAGGCCATAGCTTGGTGCCGTAAGCCCCAAGAAGCTATATCCAAACTCATCATTATCCCTTGCCCGGATGCATGGATAGTCCCTTGAAAACTCCCAATATAGACGATTTCAAGAAATTTGTTGACAGGATTTGAACTAATGAGATACACTTCCTGTTATGAAAAAAAAGAAACCAAGCTGCATTACTCAAGCTGAAATCATCGAGATTGAGGAGTTTCGCAAACAACTCACAGAGCTTTCTCAGGAGGAAGCCGGGATCCGCTTTACGCGCCTGCTGGAGCTTTCTCAAAACCGGGATTTTACAGAACATGAACAGCAGTATCTGGATTTACTTTTTGTGCTGGGTGAGTATTGCGGTAGAAACGAAATGATCACTGATGCCCAGGAACTTTTCCTGAGGATCATCGCCTTTGCCAAAAAGCGTAAACACCCTTCTGCCATGCTGCATGCTCAGGCCAATTACGCTATCACCAAAGCTCAGAGTGGCTTCTTCCATGATGCCATCGAAGTGTGGGAAAGCATGCTACAGCAGGATGTTAGCATAGAAATGCAGCAGGGTCTGTTAAACAATCTATGTGTGGGTTTTGGCATGCTGGGGGAGATCAACCGCTCCATCTATTATGCGTTCAAAGCCATAGAGTTTTCCGAACAGCATGATCTGCTCACCAGAAATATATCTCCCTTGATCAACCTTGGATCGGGATATGAGAAGCGGGGCGAATATCAAAAAGCCGTAGAGACTTGGGAAAGAGGATACAAAATTGCCCTGGCGAACCAGCAAATCCGCAATGCTTGCGATACCTGCATCAACCTCAGCTTGGGTTACAACTCCCTGGGCGAAACCGACAAAGCTCTGGAATTTGCCAAGCATGCCCTGAACCTCAGGAAAGAGCATTTCCCGGAGCTCGATTTGGGTATTCCGCTCAATAACTTCGGCTACATCTACGAAACTTCAGGAGATTTGGAAGCCGCCCTTGCCTATTACATACAGGCCCAAGAGTGCTTTGACAGAGGTTTTGATCAGATTGCGCGTGCAAATTGTCAGATTAATATCGCCTCCATTCATGTGAAAACCCACCAATGGGATGCAGCGTTGGCATACCTGACCCAAGCTACAGAACTTTGTACAGAATTACAGCTCCCCAACCTGTTCCTGAAGCTGAATGGTCTCTATGCCGAAGTCTATGCTGGCAAGGGCATGTACAAAAAGGCCTTTCAGCATCAAAAGCAATTGGCAGATCAGCTGCAAAAAAACCTGGATGAAAACACCGCCAATTCTATCACGAAGATGGAAGCTGAATATTACCGCAACAAGATCGCAAGACAGGCTGAGCTCTACCACAAACAAAATATTGAGCTGCGCAAGAACAACCGGATTATCCGCCACAATACCAGGAAACTTCAGCAAATCAATAGCGAACAGCAGGATACTCTGGAAATGCTGAACTGGGATGTATCAGTGATCACTCACGACGTTCGGGCTCCCCTGGCACATATTTCCCAGGTACTTGCCATGATCAATGATGGTGCTTTCCCGGATCGGGAAATCCCAGAATTGCTGCGAGCTTTGCAGGATAGCAGTCAACGCACCTATGGGCTCATCGATGAAATCCTGGATGGGATCCGTCTGCAAAGAACCCGCCTCGATACTGATTTGGAGATCGATACCCTGGATGTAATACCCATCCTCCATTCACTGGTTGGCATCTACAAACCCATTGCCCAGCAAAAGAGTATCAAGCTCGAAAGCCGCTTTGCGGCAGCCACTATGCCCGCGAAGATTGATATCAGTCTCCTGAAAATTGTGATTCGGAACCTGCTCAACAATTCCATCAAGTTCACTCCCGAATATGGCTTTATCCACCTTAGCGCAGATTATCAGGATAACTTCCTGATCATTACCATCCGGGATTCTGGCAAAGGCCTGACCAAATCCGAACGCAGAAACCTGATGAAATCAAAGGTCAGTAGTTTATCCAAGAATACCTGGATCAAGGGCATTGGGCTGGGTTTTTCCCTATGTCAGCAGTCCCTGAAAAGGATGAACGGCAAAATCTCAATCGACAGCAAACCCGGCGAGGGCACAACTTTCAGGATTACCCTGCCTCGTTAGCTGGCATACTGCGCTGCTCTGGGTACATTATCAGCAGTTCATACTGCTATTTTGATAATCACTTTAAGCTGCGTTCAATTTCCTCAGGAATAAATGCCCAGAGGTTTTCCACCGCAATGTGTTCCAGGGCTGTAGCCAGTTCCTGATCGAACCCATCCACCAGGGCTTGAATGGTGGGCTGGACGTATATATCCGGCACTACTCCGATGCCATGAAATCTTGTGCCATCGGGATTCAGGATATACATCCCCGTCCAATAGGCATACAGGTTTCCCGCCATCTGGGTGATATTGATGTTGCCTGTGGTGCCCGCAGTGCTCTGGCCAATGAATATTCCGGCTTTATTTGCCCTTAGCACTTGCAGATAGGTTTCCGTATAGCTGATACCACCGGCTCCGGTGAGAAACACTTTCATGGCATTCAGATAAGGCTCCTGGGGACTTAACATCCACTCTGGATAAGGACTGTAACGCTTGGATTCCAATGGCTTGCCGGGATAGATGTAGTGCAGGTCATGAGAAAAACGAGCTGTATTGGGATCGGTAATCAGATGAGAAATCAGGCTTGTGCCAATGCTGGGGTAGTCCCGAAAATCAAAGATAATCCCCGTGGCAGTGGCAAGTTCGGGCAGAAGCTCCTGCCATTCAGCATCACTCAGCGAGCAGGCATTCAGGTAGAAGACCTTGTCCGTATAGCGGATAACTTTGGCGCTGGAAATCGAATCATAAACCTGGGGATAGTCCTGCATCGGTGTTTGTACGATAGTTTCCTGCCCCTTTGGAGTGCGGAGCGTAAATGTAAGTAATGTATCAGTCAAGGTACGCATGTAAAAAGTGAACAGACGCTTGTATGTATATGCCTCGGTGCCCATTGTGAATAGAGGTTTTTGCTCGTTCATGAGACTATAGAAATCGCTGCCATTCATCTGGAGTACTTCTGATCCGGGCACGATCTGAAGATTGGGATCAAATACTCGGTTTACGATCCATTTGTTCTCAATCAGATCCACTTCAAAGCCGGGCATGAATTGAGGTTCATAGGGATCGATCACCACAGAGTGTCCATCCAATGTCCGAGATGCCATACTCCTGATGCAGCGTTTGTAGTCGTCAAAGCTCTTGGCCTGCAGGGCTTGTCGGACAAAGCTTTCCAGTTCTCCATCCCAATCTACAGGAGTAAACTGCCAATAGGGGAAAAATAACTTCAGATCGTTCCAATAAGCCACCACTCCGGCAGTCCAGGCCAGGGGATCATCCCGCTTGGCTACATCTATGGAACTCAGCGCTGTAACAAGCTCCTGGAAGGCAGTTGGGCTGGATTGGGGATAGGTATGCTCATCATCACAAGGCAGCACCAGAGGGAAACGGCACCGGATATTGGCGTTTAACGCTTCATCCACTACATCATCGTAGTCTGGTTCAGCATCGAACAGGTGGTGCATAAAGCCCAAGGTGTTTGTGGCTGATTGCGGTGCAGGTGACATTGAGAGTACGCGGTTTGAGCCATTGGCACAGAACACCTTCAGAATGGACTTCTCTCACTCGCCAAGCTACAATACGAGATTCAGGATCAAGATAAGGGAGTGGGCGATAACAGCCAAAGTAGTCCTGCTAAGCTGAGTGACGATAAGGTGATTACCCATGTGCTTGATAAAGAGTATCAGGAGCTTCCGCATATCATCCTAACCAACCAGTGCGATGCCTTCCTCTACATAGCCGATGCCAAGATTGAAGGGAACCTGGTGACAATCATGATTGGGATAAGCCAGGTATATACTGCAACTGATCCTTTCTATAAGCTCCTTGCCCTCGCTAAACGATGCCCAAGAGAGAAACCCGGCAGAACTTGGTTAGGTTAAGATAGTTAGTTGATTATCCTTTCTTTCTCAGACAGCAGATCAGCTCCGCCAAACTTAACCCATACTTTAACATTGACATAATAATGATGTTATTATTACTCGCATCATCTTGGTTTCATAGAGGTGTAAAATGAAAAAAACTGTTCAGATCGCAGTGGTAGTAATTATTTTATCGATACTATTAGGAGTCATGGGGTGCAATAATACAACGGAGGACAACAAGGTCGCCACACCAATTTTTACACCTCCTGGTGGAACATACAATCAGCCACAAACAGTATCTATAACATGTGCAACAGAAGGTGCTGAGATAAGATACACTTTAGATGGTAACGACCCTCCATCAAACTCATTTGTATATACTGGCCCCATTACTGCAGAACTAGGGACAATCATTAAAGCAATGGCAATGAAGCCCGGCCATGATGACAGTGACATAGCCACTGCTCAGTATGAATCTGATCATCCCCTTATCATCGGCAATTGCCAAATTCAGGGTACTGCGAACAAAGTCGCTGTTTCAGGAAATTATGCTTATGTAATTGGTAGCTATCAAGGTATAACAATAATTAACATAGAAAACAAGAGAAACCCAGTTGTTGTTGGGTACCATAGTTTGCCAGATACACCGGAATATATTGCAGCCTCCGATAATACTGTTTTTATAACTTATACATATCCGCAAAACCCAGGAGGTACTTGGACAAAACTTACTGCCATAGACGTAACAAATCATCTTTTACCTCAGACTATTGATAGCATTAGTTGGTCGTTGGGTTACGCCACATTTACTGTTAATGGTCAATACGCATATCTCATTGGTTCTTCCCTAAAGATTGTCGATATTTCAAATCCTAACAATTTAAATGAAGTTGGAAGCTGTAGTCCTAGTGCCTTTGGGGCTAAAGATATAGTAGTAAACGGAAATATAGCTTTTGCGGCTATAAATGGTAGCTTTGAAGGCGTTAGAGCATACAATATTTCCGATCCAAATAATCCATCTCAAATAGGTTCAAGGAGTATTGATGGGGCAAATGACATTTACGCTGAAGGCAACTATGTATACTTATCAACTGGTTCGGGAGGATTAAAAATAATCGATGCCTCCACTCCATCAAGTATGACGGTTATAGCCACATGTAGTACTTCCAGTTATTTAACAAAGTCTTCTGATTACATATTCACTCTCGACACATCTCGGGATTTATCGATAATTAATGTAGCCGACCCAACACAACCCCAAGTAGTTCAAAATCTGATTACTCCTGGAGCATCCAAAGAGTTATGTACAAAGGACACCTATTTATATGTAGCTGATGATGATATGGGACTACAAATATATGATATTGGAATGCTGATTAACCATAATCTTCCAGTTATTAAACACAGAACAACAGCTATGTACCAGATCAAATAGTTGATTGGCTTTTGCCTTAAGAGACGTGGGAACACCGCCCGGTGTTTCCCACGTTTTTATATACCTTTGCAGAAAGATGAACGGGTTTGCTTGCAATTTTCGATGATACTTTCTTGCAATTATCGGTGATACTTCCTTGCAATTTTCAGTGATACGCTTGCAATTTTCGATGATACATTTGCAATTTTCAGTGATACAAACTTCCCGATCAGAGCATGCGAGAAATGCCCCATTTTGGTGGCTTGCAATTTTCGGTGAGACGATTTGCAATTTTCGGTGAGACTTTATAGAAATGATGGTAATATAGCATGTTGATATGATTTCTCTTGACAACATTTATTTACTATCAATAGCATCCAGTTAACAACATGCATGGAGGCTAACATGATGAAATCTATCATGGTTATGCTTGTGTTTATTACTTTATGTGCCGCTCTCAGCGCAGAGTTTGAAATGGGTGTAGCGGTCAGGATTGATTCCACGCGCAGCTTTCCTTACAAAGTCTCAGTTCAAAGCGCTCTATTGGAAATGAAGTATGGAATGCATCGTGCAGCTTTGCAGCGTGAATATGCCAGTCTTGGTGGGCTGGGCAAACTTGTGAAGGAAATGCAAGTAGCTAATGGGACTGGCTACGATACTGACCTGGCGGAATCTCTCTTCATGATGTCATCAGCAGCGGGATATCTCCTTTCAGAAGAGGTCTTGAAAGATACTCCCAGATACCCCAAAGGTGATTTCTTCAATATCAAGATGGAGTATCTGGCCAGAGTTCTGCCTGCAGCAAAGGCGATCCCGTCTGCCCAGAAAGCAGAGATCAGGACTGTCCCCGCCAATCCCAAACCAGGGGAGCTCTATAGCCTGAATGTCACTCCGGCTCAGGATGGCTACCTTTACATCTTTGAATTCCGGGATGACTCCACCGTGCGGCTGCTCTATCCTCCTGATGAAGGGAAAAACCTGATTAAAAAGAACACCCTGTTTACAAAGCAGTTAACTGCTTTTCATGCCCCGGAACAAACTAAAGCATGGCAGGGCTTGCTGATCCTGTTATCCAAGACTGATCTGCTGGGCTGGAGGAAATTCCTGACTACCACCGAAGCTCCTGAACACCTGTTTTCCCAGGGACAAGAGTGTTATGGCCTGTTCAAATCCTGGCTGCCCACCTATGATGCAAAGTCCCTGCTGCAAAGCTTCCTGATCCTGGCATACAAGTAAGGAAGAGGGATTTACCAACGCATAAAGCGAATTGATCGAATCAAACTAATGGAGTAAGCCCTGGTGGGGCGATACCAGAATTGGGGACAGCCTCAGGAGATTCCAGCACTCGCAACAAATGCTTCGCATTTACTGCGGTCTGGAATGACGGCGTGAGGAGAGACCTCTCGTCCTCTCGACCTCTCGACCTACTTCAGTTCAAAGCTCCCACGCATTACATAGTAATCAGATAGATACTTTTCATACTTGCTGGTCAGGCTCCAAAAGCGGAAGATGAACATGCGTTTACCTTTGCGGGCATAGTTTGTTTCGGATACAGCCGATTCTTCTCCAGGAAAGCTGGTTTGGAAGCAGAAAGCCTGATCCGCACCTTTGATGCTGATGGAATCCGTAGTAGCTATCACATAATCAAAGTTCAGGTTGTCCTCCAGATAGTCTATGTGGTTCTGAAGTTGGAGCTCAATGAATTCACTATCCGGCAAGGCAGTCTCGGCATCAGTGAGATCATAGCAGCGGATTTGAATTACTGGGGGATCATAGGTTTCTTTTTCGGCAATAGGGCTCACAACCAGGTTTTTGGCGGTGGGATCAGTTCTGTACCAATCCTCCGGGTAGGAGGCAATGTACTCCGGATTGAGTTTGAAATTCAGGTAGCCTTTGGCTAAGACTGGTGTACAGATTAAAACGATGGCAAGCAGTAGCAGAGTTCGATTTAGAACTCTGTGCTTCAAGAGCTTGGATAGCATTACAGCCTCCTTGGATTTGATTGAAGGTTTTCTTTTAGCTACAACTGCATAAGTGCCGCTATCTTGGCAAGCAAAATGTCTCTTAGGATGGCATGCCTTGCTATCAAAAATTGGCTACTTCTTACAAGCTCAGCAAGCTGACTCTCCAATTGGGGGATGTTAACTCAGAACAAGTAGCTGTTTGCCTCTTGGGGATAAATGATTTCCTGTCTCACTCCGAATCGCTGGCAATGATTCGGAAGAATCTCCTGGCTCCCATGATGCCAATTACAACAAGCTGGGGCGAAGTAGTAGAGGTAATATAGTGCCCTGCATCCAGGGGGAAATCCGGGCTCTCACCAGCATAGACTTTGTAGGTGATGCGGTTGATCTCAGGATATGAATTCCCTTCCCAGATCCCTTCCGTGACCGGAGCCCAGGCCAGACGCAATTGGTTCTGACCAGTCTGTTGCAGATTAAGCAGAGCCGGAGCTGCCGGAGGAATATTGTCCACAGAGTATCCACTGTCACTTCCAGAGATCCAATAGCCATTCAGATTCTGATAGACCACCATATAGTCATAGGCGTTCAGAGCGCTGGCAGAAGAATCTGCTGGCGTAGGCACCACCAGGCCGTATTCACCAAAACACAAAGCCGGAACCTGATTCAGAAAATACCAGGTACGATCCTGATTGCGCCAGCAAATCTCTGCTCTCCCTTGTGCCAAAGCATCCTGTGCTTGGGAAGGCTCGCTGATCCAAAGCACGTTGTCCAGCCTTGAGGGAGTTCCCTGCCGCCAGACTGAGTAATAGGATTGAGGATTGAAACTCTCATCGATATCCGAAGCTTTCCAACAGAGGTCAAGCTGATGCCCCTGATCCGGAGTAAAATCTACAGCCTTGGTGATGATGGGCAAGAGGCGCCTTTGATACACGCCCATATCTGTCCTGGTGCCATCTTCATTGGGTGGTTCGGTGGGATCAGCGGTATTGATGCAGGGGGAATTGTACTGCAGTTTCCAGTCGGTTAGATATACAGATGCAATGTCGCCAGTGATTGAAGGCGTGAACAAGGGATGTTGAGAAATGCTGGAGATGAAATTTGAACCGTACATACCGCCGATTCCTACTCCAGAGGATCCGTTTTGCATGCAGCTAAAATTGATCAGGATGTTGTCTGGAGTGGGGGAGGTGTTGTAGATGCCGTATTGATTGTTGCCCCAGATAATCGAATTCCTGATGGTCAGGTTTCCGCTCACGTAGATACCGGAGCCCGTCCATCTCCCATTGTATGCGATATTGCAGTGATCTATCAAAATAGGAGCATTCTCCCCGATCCACAATCCCGTGCCATAATTGCAGGCAATGATCATGTTCCTGAGTGTCCCCATGCAGTTGTCAACAATCATGCCAATGGAATCATAAGAAATTTCTCTGTAATTATCACCGATGATATTGTCATGAAACTGAGTCAGGTCGCACCCCGTGATATACACTGCTGTGGAACCCAGGCCTTGAGAGCTGTTGGCAACGAATTCACAGTGCCTTACGATCGGATTGCCCCCGAAGATGCCAAGAGCACTTACTTCCGATGAAGTAGTATTGTTTGTGATCTCAGAATGCTCCAGGATGAAGGACGAGTTTTCTGCATAGATGGTGCTGATGCTGCCAGAGTAATTATATTCAAAAGTGCAATTGCTCAGCCTGATCTTCCCACAGTTTTCGATATTCACGGCACAGCTGTTTGATGTACTGATCCTGGTATGAAAAACCAGGGTGGAATCATTTGCGGGGCTGATATTGTCGAAGTGCACACCCGACCAGAGGCCTACTGATCCCAGCATCTTCAGAACCACAGGCTGGCTTTCAGTGCCTTGAGACAGCAGCCTGCCCTGCACAATGAGTTTTCTATTGGCTGAGAATTTCACTTCTGTGCCGGGGACAAGCTCCAGCGTGTGCACATCCGGGATGATCAGATTACCTATCACCTCGTGGGTTCCCGTGGGCCAGAGTCCATCTCCCAATGTGTCTGTATAGGTGAGCAGGACGTCATCTACATTCCATCGATCGATGTCATAATTGTTTCCCTCAAAGAAGAATGCCACCCGCGTAGTTTGGGATTTGCCCAGAGCATAGCTGATTGGGACATTTACTTGAGTAGCAGTTATGTCCGAAGATGTGGTAACAGACCACAAGGTAGTCCAATTGACCCCATCATTGGAGATCTGAACTCCTATCGTATGCATATTTGTGTTGCCACTCCAGTCGAAAAACTGATGCCTGAAGCTGAGACTCATATCATGTACCAGGCGAGTATCAATTTCAGGCGAGATAAACCTGCTGATGCCAACGGCAGCAGGTGACCAATAAAGCATCAATTCTCCGCTGGAACCACCTGCATAGTTTGTATCCGTGATAGTCCAAACATTGGGATTGGGTCCGCTAGCAGACCAACCGGCAGGGATATTGGGGGGATTGGAGAAGCTTTCGCTTAAAAGGGTCATAGCGCTCAGCGGCACCATGACAAATATGATAAACAACAATGATACAGTCTTCATACACACCTCCATGAAGATGGCTATCTGTTATCATTTACTTGAATTGATTTTTGTGAAGTGCCATCTCATTGTCAAGCACAATCTGCCAAAATCCTATTTCAGCAGCAGCCCCTTTGTGGTCACGGTGTGGGAATCAAAGGTGAGTTTGTAGATATAAACCCCACTGGGCAGGGGCATTGAGTGCAGATTTCGCTGCACAATTTGCAGATTCGTTGTCCCTTTGCATCTAGACTGTATATCTAGACTGTATACTTAAAAGGGTGACTCTCCAAAAGGTTACTTAAAAGGTTTATAAACTGACACCCAAAGCTGCAAGAAGTGACACAAGGGGAAAGTGGGGATAAGGCTTTGATTGGTGGCGAAATACTATGGACTATCTTTGGAAATGTCCAAGCGCTTATTTGGACTGTTTTGGACTGTTTTGTGACAAGTTTACTGCATATTTGGACGGCGTTTGGACAGGGTTTGGAAAGAGCAGTTGGGTTTTGAAAAATCGAAGATCAGAAAAACCGCAATTGGAGTGCGATTGTGCCAATCAGAAAAGCTCCGTAATTCCAATCTGAGTCTAAAACCAGAACCGGATAGTCTATATTAAATGGTTGGAGGATAATCTGTTGCCTGTGGTGGTCGATCTGCACCTTCTTGATGGTGAGACCATCGTCAGTCCTTACAACTGCAATTTTTCCATCGGCATTTTCCCAGCTCTGAGTGCTCTTGATGACCACGATATCCTGATGCTGGATGACAGGCTCCATACTCCTGCCATTTACTTGAAAGACAGTGTATTGCTTGGGGTTACCAGGCAGGAATGAGACCGGCAATTGAATCTGCCCCATCTGACTCCACTCGTCTTTGATCTCCATCGGAGGTCCGGCAGCTATCTCTCCCACGATGGGGAAAGTGATAGATCGAGTAGGATCGAAGTCATCGTTGGTGATAGGATGCAGGATTGGTGAGACTATGATAGGGATTGAGTTGTCTGGATTGGTTGGGGTTGTGGGTGCTTGATTGGAGTTGATCAATTCCTGGAACTCATCCTTGGCATACATAGAACCATTGCCAGTAAAGAGCCAGTGGAGGTTGATCTGATCTTTGGAGAGGGCTTCTAAGAACTCCGGATCGGGATATCTCTCGTTCAGCTTGTATCGGGAAAGCGAGGCACGGGAGATGCCATATTTACTGGCAAACTGGTAATCCTTGAGGCGCATTGCCTTTATCACCAAGCTAAGGCGCTGTCCGATAGTCGGTTTATTCATCGTGATCTCCATATAGTAACTTTGGCATTGACTATATCCGCATGGCTGCAAGATTAGTTCCAGATGCCATTCTGCTGCAAGGTGGTTTGGAGTCAATACTAAAGTACATATTGTGACCCAGGTGGATTTTAAAGTATTGCCGGAGAATGCGTAAGAAAGCTGGCAAACTCGTAGAAAGGACTTCCCAAGGTTCTGCGCTTGTGGTTGTTAGCACCCTACTAATACATAAGAGAGGTGTAGAATGACTACCAAGAAACAACGCCATGCGGAAGCGCTGAAACGGGCTGGCAAGGGCAATGTCCAAGCGGGTACCCCTGTCCAAGCGGGGGTGGGAATGAGGCTTAACTCATTGATAACTATGATGAGAAGCCAAAATGTCCAAGCGCTTGACCGCATTTTTCAGGATTCCAGATTGAAATGTCCAAGTGGGTCGCAGTTTTTGAAGGACTTGGACATGGACATGAAAGTCGATTTTATCTGGCTACCCATCGATCGGGTGGCCTTACTGATGAACAAGAATCTGAAGACAATCAGAAGAATGGTCGATGCCGGAAAGCTTACGGCACTCAAGCAACAGATACCTACCAAGAACGGAGCCATGATCAAGACCTTTGTGCTGGCGACCGAAGAGATCATTCAAGCGGAGTACGACAGGTTCAGAGATAGCCTGCGTAAGCCGGAGATGTACTTTGAGGAAGTAATCGAACTGGGAGAGCATAGCTACCCAAGTGTATTTCTGGTCTATTACGAGAATGAAGTAAATGCCAATACTGATTGTACTGAGAAAGACCAAGCTCTGCAAACCGGAGGTTCCGATGTATCCCTATAATGGCAGACCAACCGAGGAGTTTCTACAGGATTATAACCTTAAGCTGAGGGAATTGCAGGAACTGATCGAAAGGCAGGGGATGAACCTTCAACTCAAACCCGGTGGCAGATGTGTGGTAGTGCCAGCTACAAGTAAGAATACTGAGACAATAGATAAGAGCCACCTGATCAGCTACAGTCAGCAGTATAATGCCAATACAGTGGACTCAGAAGATACAGAGACCACCGAAACTGTCTATGAGACCTATGAGGACTTTCTGGACTTCGAACGTAAACTCGCTCTGATCCACGAAGTCAAAGACAGTGATATCGTAGTCGACTTCTCAGCAGAATTTCTTGACCTTGCTCCCATAATAGAAGAGAAGCTCATGTTTAAGGAAGAGGCTCAACTCTATGGGAGATTCTGCCAGGAAGTGATCCGTATCTTGAAGGGTGCCTCATCCAAGACCCTAGCCTGGAGGCAAATCACCAAAGACTACAATAACAGTAAGCTGGTGGCAGAACTTCGCTACAAGAAAGGACCTCGTAAAGAACGGGCACTGCGGGAATGGCTACGCAACTACTATGACAACAAGATGGATATGTATGCTCTGCTCCATAAGAGTAAGGGGCAATACAAAGACAGAAAGATCACCTATCAGGAACAACAATACTTACTTCATTTGCTACTCAATCCCAATCGTATCAAGATCGGTTCTGCTATCGTAAATCTCAAACAGATGGCCAGAGCTGGAAGGATAGAGTCAGTTACGCATGAACGTACCTTGAGAAGATGGTGTGAAGAATGGGCTGCTACTCATCCGGCTGAGTGGCATCAAGCCCGGGATGGCAGTAAGTTTGTCTCGGAGCGGATCATCAAGTCCATTCGCAGAGATGATAGCAGTCTGGAAGTCGGACAGGTCTGGGTGGCAGATGGACATACCCTCTCTTTTGATATCCTCAATCCTCAGACCGGAAGAGCTCAACGTATGACCATGATCATGGTGATGGACTGGGCAAGCAGGTATCCGGTGGGAGCATCACTCGCCTTTACCGAGGATAGCCAGCATATCCTGACTGCCTTCCGCAACGGCTTCATCAACTGCTCGCAGTTAGTTGATAACGATAGCGGAAGCATGGCAGTGCTGCCGGAGTATGTGTATCTGGATAACGGCAAGGCCTTCCGAGCCAAGCTTTTTCATGAACGCTGGGAAGAGCATGATCTGAATCAGGAACTGGGAGGAATCTTCCCCCGGCTCAATATAGGTGTGAGGTTCGCCGAGAGCTACAATGCCAAAGCCAAGATCATCGAGCGGTTCTTCAAGACCTTCCAGGAACAGTTTGAGCGGTTCGTAACCACCTTCAGAGGTGCTTCGGTAGATGATAAGCCATCCACATATAGTCGTAACGAGAAGTGGGCTAAGAAGCTTTATGCCGGTAAGCCACCTACTATCGAAGAGACCATGCAGATGATCAACTATTATGTGCGCTACTTCTATGGTGAAACACCGCATGGCTCACTACAGAGAAGGACTCCCTTTGAGGTATTCAGTGCTGCAAAGATAACGCAGGAACGCCAGATCGAGGTATCCAAACTCAACTTCCTGATGATGGCGATGGAGCGCAAGAACATCCGTAGCGAAGGCATCAGGCTGGATAAGAAGATCTACTGGCATCGGGAACTGGTGAATCATGTTGGTCAGTCCTGTATCATCCGCTATGATTACAGCGATGCCAGATGGATTGTAGTCTATGATAAAAATGATGTATTCATCTGCCAGGCTGCGCTTCGAAAGACCCAGCATCCGTTTATAGAAGTCTCGATGGATAAGGCAGTCTCGCATAAAGAACTGAATAAAGAATACAAGGAGATCAAGGGTCTCAGGCGGGAGAAAGAGCAGAGTGCCAAACGCTGGGTATTAAACTCAAGCAAGGCAGTGGACAAGTTGCTTAAACCTGCCAGCGTTGAAATAAGCACCCAAAACCATGAGATTGAAGATAAGCGTAAGACATCGATTTTTACCAGCCCGCCTATGCTGGAAGCACCTCCCAAAGATAGCGATTATATCATCGAGGAGATGACCAGAAAGGCGATGCTGAGACTGCCGAAGCATCCGGATATGCTGAGTCCTGAGGAGCGAGTAAAACTTGATGCAGAAGAGAAAGAGAGACTGGCGAAAGAAGAGATTGAACGGATAATCGATCAGGAGATCAAAGAATCATTCGATAGGATAGGACTTGATTATCAAGGTAGCAACGCTGATACACCGATATCCTGGAAGACTGCTTTCAGTAAGACAGCGAGAGAGTATTACAAATCGGAAGTTCAAGACTCGAATGGAGATGTAGAAATATCGAATAGCCCGACTTCCTTACAAGAGACAGATTCCACTAAGCCAGCAAGAGAACAAGCTGATAATAGTGAGCCTATTGAGGATACCAATACCCTCACTCATGCTGAGTTACTAACAGATAACCAACAGCAACAAACCGAGGTAGATAATGAGCCAAAACCATTCGCACAACTATCCCGAAAAGAATACCTCAAACGCATCGGGATAAACTAATAGGAGGATAACATGAAACAGGGAACACTAGTCAGAACTCAGAACGTGATAGCCGCAGACAAATGCATCGAGTACCTGCTTACACGACCAAAGTTGGAGATGGTCGGACTTGGCTTGCTCTATGGCAGACCAGGCTTGGGGAAAACCACTTATGCCAGCCGGATGGCCTTCAGCCAGGGATATCTCTATCTCAGGCTGGAGGCAACTACCACTCCCAAAGCCTTTGCCTCCAAGCTGCTTTTAGCCCTGTACAAGAGATTTGGCATGGGAGAGTACATTCCATACGGAACAGCTAACGACCTCTTCATGATGTGTATCACGGTTCTGGAGGATCACAAGGATACGATCATAGTTGTTGATGAAATAGACTATGCCTTCCGGTATCCCCAGCTCTTAGGTGTCATCAGGGATATCGTGGATGTGACGACCGCGATTGTTATCCTGGTCGGGATGCAGAATGCCAAGGACAAACTCAATCAGATCAATGAATACTACTTCGACAGATGCAATTTCTTCTATGAGTTCCAAGACCTGCCCAAGAAGGACATAGCCCAGTTATGCAATGAGATCATGGAAATCAAGTTTCACCCTGATATTGTCGACTATGTCCACTTCCACTCATGTGGGAATGTCCGTAAAGCCATGAAGCTTATCCGCTCAGTGGAGGAGATAGGTAGATACAATAACCTCGAAGTAGTCTCGCAAGCTGATCTGAGTGATTGAGGACAAAATGACGAACAAAGAACTTATCCTAAACTTTGTTAGCCAGTATGATCGCCCTTTCAATGCAGAACTTATCTCCAAGCTGACCAGTGTTAGCAAGGAAGCTGTAGAAAAGCTTCTGCCCGAACTGCTCCAAAGCCAGGCAATCAAGCAGATAGAAGATAGTCCTCCAATCTACGTCCGAGCTAACCGCTTTCAAGCCAGGATCGGGTATCAGCACTACAAGGGCTGGACTTTCAGCTTAGCAGATGCTCACAGGCTTCTGGACATCCTGGAACAAGGCAGATACAAGTCCATTCGAGACATAGCTCAAGTGATCGGCAAATCCAGGCAGTGGGTCTATATCTATCTGGAGGCTCTGGCATCAATTGAAGTAGTTGATCTAAGGCAGCACATCTATGTGGTTATCTCTCGCCAAAACGTGCCCAAAATCGGCAGAAAAGTCCAGAAAGGTATATTGGGTCAACTCCGCAGTTTGAATAAGATTGGGTGTTATAGATTGCTGGATTAGATAGCTTTCTTCGAGAAAGAGACTTATTTCATAATGTACTCGCCCAGTTTGGATTGGCTATAATCTCCAAACCAGGCGAGCATTGCACTTACAGCCCCTTAAACTCACAGTTCTCAGCTAATCCCAATAGTCAGGCCTCAGTATCTGGTTTATCGCTTCGGAAAATGAACTTTATCAATAATGAATCATCCTGTCTTTCTGTCGTTATTGCCTCCACGAAGCTGAGCTGAGTGGCATAAGCATGCAAGTATGTTTCTATTAATGGGTAGACACGGCTTGGTATAATAAGTTCAGAGGAAGGTAAGCCCTTATTAAATTCATCATGTAATCGCCGCATCAGGGGATTGACTGAACTGCTAGTCTTACAAGATTTAGTCATTTTCAGAGTCAATATTGCCTAAAGATGATATGACCTTTTTTACAAAAGAACTTGCCGCGCTGATAGCCTCTGGAAGTCCATCCTCATCATCTTCCTGGTCTGAGGATTCATTTTTAAGATCATCGACAACGTCATCTGCAGCAGAATTGCCGGATGGGTTATTCTCATTCCCGCCAACCATATCATAGAGATGCATGGCATGCTCGATCAATTCCTGCATCTGATCGAGGTTCATATTTGCTAAAGTGGTACTGAGCCGGTAAACTGCGTCCGATCGCATGTGCAGCTTGATGGCAGAAATATCCACTCCAAAAATGCTGTCCTCATTCATACTGCAATACTTTATATCTTTGAATCTTGCGATAAACTGGGATGTAGAGTTCCCAGCATCTTTTACGCAAAGCGCTTCTGTGGTAAACACAATACCGGATGCACCATTACTAAAAATGCTGGTATCGTTAGAATCGACAATCTGCTCTTTAGAATAGCGTCCCTTGCATATCGTGGAAAGCATTCTCTTGATGCGTGGCTCATAGCCATCCACGATAGGTTCATAACCCATGATCTGCGAGTATTTCTCGATCATTAAGCTTTTAATGTTATCCATACATACTCCTTCTGGTGAGATTCTCAGGCCGGTTGCCCGTGCCGAATCCATCACCTGAACGGAGTATAAAAAAGCCCATGGACAGATCAGGGGCATGGGTGTTTTTTTATTAGTTAGTGCTTTTTAAGAATAAAGAATCCAAGTTGGTGATTCGATAGTAGATTTCATTATCATCTTAGTAGCGGAAAAATCGAAGATAATATACTGTCATCATCATCGTCGTTGTCATCGACACAGTCACAGTAATCATCATCGAATGTAAAACCACCATATTCATCATATTTACTCCAGACAAGCCATTTTTCTGCTCCCAAATACTTCTGAGCAGTCATTTTTAACATCCAAGTAAAGTTATCGGCATTCTCAAAATCACCGGTTATACAACCTGAGGTAAATTGGTGACAGTTATCGAAGAAAAGGTTGTAGTCCCGAGAATCGCCAACTTTCCCAAAGGCTTCCTTAACAACGCTGAAATCAGCAACAGGACTGGAGTCCTCATCGCATGAAACAAAGATAGTCTTTGCACCGGTAAGCCCTCCCAAACGTTTCAAAAACTGCTCGGGGGATACTTGACGGATTTGTCCATTTCCCTCTAAGTGAATAATCTTGAGATTACCAACATAAACTCCGCTATGGTACTCTCCGCCCACTAAGTCGCATAATAGAATGGAACCAGGAAGAGGAGAAACTCTCTTTCCAGTAACGATATCCAGCACTTTTTTAATATTTACTTTGGGCAATCCTGGTAAGCGAGGGATAGGTGTCTTTGGAAAGAATGGATACCGTGTAAGCATTTTATGCTCCTTTATTTAGCTAATGTTAACTAGCTTAGTTGCGTGTGTGTGATACCTCAGAACTGCCATTGTTATTTTCCAGAACAAATCTTATCTCAATTCTCCTATTTGCAGCATTATCGGGTTGAAGCCCCTTTAACGGTCTCGATTGTCCATACCCTGCTACAACAATTCTGCTGGCCAAGGAATCAGGCAATTCTCCCAACAATACATTTCTTGCTTCTCTGGCTCTGGCGGCAGATAAGGTATAGTTATCATCGTAAACAGCACCATATTTTTGTTTGTTGATCACTGGCTGCCTGACCGGCGTATCATCGGAGTGCCCTTCGATATAGATAACACCATTGGGTAACTTGTTAAGAAACTCCAGCACCTTGGGTTTTGATCTGTTCAATGCTTCCTGAACATCATAAGTTACTAGAGCGCTACCTTTTTCGAAGATTCCTTCTCGAAATATTATTCTATAATTGTCGAAATCGAAACTTGCCATGGTTTCAACATTCTCTTGTTTGAAGAAGCTTTGCATCTCCTGAAACATCTCGGTTACAACTTGTCTTTGAGTTACCAAGCTATGATCTTGTGACAGTCTTTGATTCAGCAAACTTATAGCTTGTTGCATGATAGATACAACCAGTAGCATAACAACCACCGAAACAACAGCTGCCATTAAATCAGATATTGATATCCATTCGCTTCCAGTGTCTTTCAAACTTGATCCTCCACTAAGTGTTTATGTGATGGAATGGACTTGTACTCATTTCCGTCTATGAGGGGTTGTATTTTAGTAGCTACAACAGAAAGGCTATTGCTCAGTTTTTTTACCGCCGTATCCAATGAGATAATAAGCTCCTTATACTCTTCATGGATAACTTTCATGATTTCGAGAGAACTCTTCAAATCACGATTGCTGCTTGAGACGGTTGACAAACTGGTTTCCAACTTATCTTTCAGTTTCTTGAATTCCCCTGTAACCTCTGTGATGTTCTCTGAAACAATATTCATCGACGAATCGAATTGCTTTAGCGAATCATCCTGTCTTTTTACAAGAGTTCCCATGCTTTGATTGAACTCCTCAAATGATTTCTTGATCTGTGATTCCATAGTGGAAGCAGCAGTAGAAATGCCGTTTACGGATTGTTCCAATGATTTTGTCGATTTATCTATCAGGGTATTCATACTGTTAATGGTAGAGCTTATGTCCTGGTTCAATGAATTCAGAATGGCATTGATGTTATCTCTCATCATTGTAATGGTTTCTTTGAGTTTATCCGTTGACGATGATGTCATCTGTGAAAACTCATTTAGTTTTATATCCATCGTACCAGACATTGTCTCCACAGCAGTAGCTATGTTGTTAACCGATTTGTTCAATGCTTCGGAATTCTTTCGAAGGTTTTCGGAGAAACCATCATTCATCTCTTTTACTGTGATACTTAATTCAGTTTTAATACTGCCCAGCACCTCTTTAATGTTGTCCTGCATATTGTTAATAGTTGTGGATAACCGATCAGTAGCCGTCTTCATTGTTTGATCAAAGGTAGTAATCTTGCTTCCCAGTTCTTTTGACATATTCTGCACTTCGTTAGCAATACCCTTTGCCGAACTAGTCAAAGCAGCTTCAGTCTTAACAATATTATCGTTGAAACTGTTATTCATTTTTGATATAGTATCAGTGATAGAACTACTCATATCACCCAGAATGCTTCCAATTTTAGTATCAAGGTTTGATACTACTTCAGCAAGATTGCCTGCTGAGGATTGAACCATTCCTGCAGCGACAGTGATTTTATCTATAGATCCTTGGATGTCTGCGGTAAAGGTTTTAATTGTAGTCGTGAATTGCTTGGTGTTACCTGCGGTGCTATCAGCAAGGTTAATCAAAATCGCAAACTGATCAAAGCATTTGTTCGAGAAAGTTATCAGCTTCGAGTTCTGCGAATCCATTTTTTCCATGATACCAATTGTTTGGCTTAGTAGTGCAGATTTTTGGTCATTAGAGCTATCGATTACGGCTGCAGTATTGTCCAGTATAGCTTTGGTCAGCTTTTCACTGTCGGAAGTCATAGCGGTTTGCAACTTTTCAAACTGCCCAGCAGTGCGGTTTGTCTGTGTATCTATTATGTTAAAAAGGCTTTCAGCCTGAGTGATAATCTCAGATTTTTGGCCATTTGAGCTATCGATTACGGCTGCAGTATTGTCCAGTAGAGCTTTGGTCAGCCTTTCACTGTCGGAAGTCATAGCGGTTTGCAACTTTTCAAACTGCTCAGCAGTGTTATCTATCAAGCTTTGGCGCAAATCATTAAGAGCATCTTGACGTGAACTTATTGATATTTTACTCTGCGCTTCTACGGCATTAGCTATGCTAGAAGTCTGTTTTTCTAAAGCGATATTTAGAACTTCAGTAGTCTTGATAACTGTGGCTGAGTTTTCTCGTATTGCTTGACTAAGTGTTTTGTTATCATCAGCCAAAGTTCTTTGTAGAGAGCCAAATTGCTCGCCTGAATGACTGGTTAATGCATGCTGCAGCTCAACAAAACAACTATTCTGAGCGGTTATTGACGCCTGATTTTGATCGCCAATCATTCTTACTACATCTTGGATGTGTTTATCAATGTTTCCAGAGAAGCTTGTGTAATGAGAGTTCAGTGACTCCCTATGGGATTTGCTATTTTCCTCGAGTTTGTTGATGAGCCGATCAAACAAGCTGGTCATAAATCTATCATCACAATCTTGTTTTGTTTGGTGCTCAACCCTCATTTTACTGATAGTCCACTTTAGCCTCTTGCTTGCATAACCAAGCCTTCCATAAAAATACCGTAACAATAAAAACCAAATAATACCCCAGATTGATGTCTTAAATTGGGTCCCCATACCTTGCAGCATTCCTATCATTCCAGTGAGAGCGTTCTCCATACTGCCAAAACTTGAGCTGGAGCTTGATATTTGATTCATACTTGATGAAATTGTCTGAGCTGCTTGCCCTAGAGACTGGGCTAACCCAAAGAATGTTCCAAGTAGTCCCAAGGTGATCATGATACCTGGCAGTATATCAGCAAGGTGCTCGGGTTTTGTGGCAACAACCTGGCATAGCTCAACAACTGATCCATGCTCTGCACCAATATCATCATCAATTGTAGCACTGGTGTGATTAGTCCAATTCTCTTCCCATGATGTCTCATTAGCATGTTTCCGAAGGGAATAGATTGACCAAGCACTCAGTCCAAGCATTACAATATAAAACCCTGATTGAACTAAATCCAATTTGAAGGATTCATTTATTGGCAGGAACAGTTGGTATATCATTAACTGGCTCCTACCGCAATCGTTGGTATATTCTGTAAGCGTAGCTCTCTATCTGCTCTGAAGATGTTGGCGAAGTCTATTATTAGTTCTCTGTCTTCAATGCATAGTTGTTGCCAGTCTTGTCCAAATTCCTGACAATTTATAATCAATTGACCAACTCTATTACCCTCATCCATCAGGTATCGCTTGTTAACCACGTTATCGTTCCCTTCCAATATCTGCAAAAAACCTTCAGCAGCATCATTCAATATCAAACCTGTGTTAACTTTGTTAGTAATCGAATCAAGCTCGCTGGAAAGTGTATCAATTGATGATTTTAAAGCCTCTATGTCACACTCAGCACTATCTCCATACTTGACTCTTGTTTCGGCTGCCCGTAGTTCTACTTTCTTCTTTGATAGCTCCTTATTCTTTTCTGCCCACTCTTTTTCATGAAGCTCTATCCTCTTTGCCCATGAGAAAAGAAGCTCTTCGAACACAAAAGGCAACAGTGCTTTACCGGATGTCTCCCAAATCACTCTGTCCAATCTGGTAAGGTTTTCATCGCTAATTTCAGGATTCACTCCAATAAGCTGGTTACCAATTTCCAAAATAAACACATCATCTTCGGAGATATCAAACATCTCAATGTTCTGAGATGATAACTTCTTCTCAGTTAAGTCCAATAGCTTGTGAGCAGACCGTAACCTCAAATAGTGGTCAAAATCTACTAAGGAAGCATTATCCTCAAGGTAATCATTGATTTCTGTTCGCAATATAATGAACTCATTGATTATCTTTGCTATATAAATAGCCTTCTGCTCCTGATCGTGCCCAATCAAGTTATCTGATGCTTTGTTCAGCAAGTCACGCCTTTCTTTTGCCTCTCTCCGCTCAACTTCTGTTAGACCTATGTCCCTAAGTTTCTTTGCCTTATCAAGGCACCACTCTACGGCTTTCTGGATTTTTTTGACCACTGGATGATCCAGAACTTTTTCCAGTAACTCGATTGCTACTATGATAACCTGAACAGCCTTCTTTACAATGGGAAAGGGAATCAAATGAACGACTACTTTTAAAACAGGCTTAACAACTGTTTTGATAAAATTCCATACACTTTTAACACCATCCCAAACTTTTGTAGCTTTATCAGCAATCCAATTAACAACACTTTTCGCAGTATCGACTACTGCTTCCACAACATCAGACACAAAACTCACTACAGAACTTATGCAGTCCCCTATGAAACTAAAAAATCCCATGATTCTCTCCTACTATCTATTTAAGCCCAATAGGGCTTTGGTAGTATTTATTTCTGATTTTGTATTTGGGTTCACATATTGGCCTACTTCTACCTGTGCTCGTCTTACTTGTTTGATTGCCTCTTCAATGTGATCCCACCCTAAACAATTCGAAATTGCATTATTGTCTGCTCGGCTTATTGAGAAAACTTTCGGCAAAGCTAAGCGCATAGCTGTTCTGATATCTCTTCCACTTAAACCTCCTGATTCAGCAGCAGCGAGTTCTAAAATCGATTCTACATCATCCTGATATGGTATTGAGGGTATCAAGAATCTCCTCCATATTGCTTTTCTGGCCTCTTCATTGGGCATCGGAATATGTATATGGTAGCTGATTCTACTTTGAAAGGCCTTGTCATAATTCTCAACAAAGTTCGTAGCAAAAATTGTAACTCCATCAAACTTCTCTAGCTCAATTAACAACGTAGATCTACAGGCATTCACTTCGTTATCAATTCCCTGTGTTACCGTTGCAAGCCTCTTGCCTAAAAGAGTGTCCGCTTCATCAAAGAATAACACAGCCTGGTAATCTTTGGCAGTCTTGAAAATCATTTGAATATTCTTTGATGTCTCACCCATAAACTTACTCTCCATATCTGCGAGACTTATGTTGAGGAATGATTGTTCCAGAGTGCCAGCGATTGCTTCAGCTGTCATGGTTTTGCCTGTTCCCGGTCTTCCATACAGGTTCAGACTCAGCCCCGATCCATCAGGATCTACCGCACCAAATCCCCATTCCTTGTAAATGGTTTTGTGATACTTGATCTTGTTGATGGCTTCTTCAATGCGTATTTTGGTCTCGAGATCGAGGATTACATCGTGCTCGATGCAGTACCTTGGTGTCTGGGGTAGTATTTGGTCAGAAATGGGTCGTTTGGCATCATCATGCCGTCCATTGAGTTGTTTCTTCGGTTCTTGTTTGGACGAGATCAAATCATTTTCTTCCATTAAGACTCCTAACTTGTAAATAAATTGTACAGCTCGTACATACTCATAATCTCTTTGCTTGTCTCTATCTTCAGCTCATCCGGCTCCAGCACCATAACCATTGCGCCATAACTCAGCACAAACTTCTTCATCTCGATGATTGAGTTAGCAGGCATTTCCAGGATGAGTGATTTATCCTTAAGTCGAGTGATCTTTTGTGCCGGATGCCATACTCTTTCTGCGATGTAATCCGAGGTGGGAGGAAAGAATTGCAGCTTCACTTGAAATACCTCTCCGGTATAGATGCCAAAGCCACTATCAAAATAGGTTCTGGAATCAAAATCCACCTCATGTTGAGGTTTATCGCTCAGCTTAAGCTTATCCATGCGATTGATGGCAAAGACGATCACCTGATCTATCTTTTTATAGTATCCTGCCAGGTAGAAGTTATGGTTGAAGTACTTGATTGCCAGAGGCGAGACTTTTTTATGACTGTGCCTTTGGTTCTGCACACTATAATAATCAAAAGCGATCATCTTATAATTCAATATCGCCTTAAGCACCAAGCTTAGTTTCTCAGCCACAGTGTCCGAATCAGATAGAGTCCCGGTACCATCACTGATCAATGCTTTTTGGACATCACGGTAGAACTTTAGGATGGATTTATCCAGTTTAGTTTCGATCTTGGTCAGAATGCCTTTTATGCTATCGGCAGTAACCAAGCCCGATTCCTCCCAAAGCTTGCTTGCCAGTGAGAGATTTAGTATATCCTCATAGCTTAGAGTGTACTCGGGTAGACGATAGCCTTGAGTAAAGTAATAGAATACTTGATTCTCGCGTTCCGAATCCTGATCCTCATATAGAGGAAACCCACATGTAGACAGATTGGTAATGTCCCTGGCAATGGTCTTCTTTGAGACACCAAATTCTTTCGCCAGTTCTCCCTTGGATATGCCTGTGAGTCTATTCTGATTTATCAGATGCAGAATATGCCATTGACGATACAAAGATTGGTTACGCATATTCTCTAATCATCCTGCCATCTTGCTGTTACGGACTTTATCTCTCCGCGGATTACTTTGGCAAAATAATCCTCTGGGTCTCCATCGCAGAAAGTTAATTCCCCTCTACGATAAAGCCTGCGTAGCTCTTTGGTGTGTTTTATGAATTCACTTTCTTTGTCGCCATGCTTTTTGCTGCTTAGTTTGAACACGCTATAAAGATCATTATATAAGTCTCTTGCCATAAGCTCTAATTTATTGCATTTGTGCTTCTTATACATCGGCATCATATCAAATCTCCTATCATGAAATCTTATGATCTGCACTGTAATACACTGTATGGACAGATTAGGGGTATAGCATTAAACTTGAGTCTATCGTACTTCATGTTTGGAATAGCAAGTAACAAACTCATAGATAACCAAACCTGTTCATTCTTATCGAACTCCATTTCTTAGACGCGACCAGACCATTTATAATTATCCCAAACATCATTACAAATATCAAGGCTAATCCTTTGGAGCTGTTTCTGGTAGATAAGTTTTTACCACTGGGAGCTACAAAGCTAATAATGAAAGCAACAAAGAAGATACTGATTGGGAGTTTTACCAATATGGACAAGATAGTTTTCCAGATGTTGCGATTATCCTGGTGAGTTTTATAGACTATAGATGCCAATACTATGGCTTCAATAACACCTACGAACCAGTAAACTACTATCATTGTTCCCGATTCCAGCTTCAATAACATAGTGCAAAGTATCAGAATCGCTACTGGAACAAGCACTAAAAGAAATACAAACCCAACATCAGTATAATCTCGATACACGGTTATCTTCTTCATAAATCCCAAGATCACGCCAACAACCATTATTGCGAGATAAACGAATATCCAATATTGTTGAATCACTTCAAGCATTGTTTCTAGGTCTAGGGTAGTTTTTAATCGTCTCTACTGCTACTTTGCCGCATTCATAAATGATCATCGCATACTTAGTTTTTTTCATTTTTTCTTCTTCAAAATCAATTCGAATCGCAACATCAGTCTTACATCGTGCATTGTCTTCTATTTTATAAAGATCAGCATTCAATTTACTTTCAATAAAGGCTTTTACGTTATCAAAGACTTTTTTCTGCAAGTCCTTTATTTCGGTTTGTAAAGTGTTTTCTCGACCGCCGGTATAGCCAAGTCCCCATACTAAAGTGTTCTTTTGAACAGAGATGGAAAGCACACCATTGTCTAAGTCTGCCAAGTCAATGAGCTTCGATCTATAGCGATTCTTGGGATCATGGTGTCGGATAAACAAGTATTCTATTCCAGCATCAGCTTCAGATTCCTCTTCATCTTTGGACTGGTCAGAACTAGATGATTTGCTGCTATGAGGACGTGGACCTTCAAGAAATGTTTCATTATCTTTTTGCAGCCTTTTCAGGGCATCTTTTCCAATATCATAATAGCTTTTCAGGTCGTTTTTTAAGGATTTCATAAAAACTAACACCAAAACAGGAATAGCTACTTGAGTTAGGTTAATGATGGACGAGAGTATTTCATTTGTATCGAATCTTGAATTGACTAGCAATCCGACTATTGCGATAACACTCATAACTCCCAATAGAATCGTCAGATTCTTTGTGATTATCTCTTCATGAACGTTTTTTTTACCCATTTTCAGATCTCCTTTTCTAAGCTATATTCTTTATAATGTTTATTACACATCCAACGCAGCCCCATTATCTTTTAGCCATTGCACCTGCTTCTGATAATCCGGGACGATCTTATCCACTTCATTCCAGAAGTCCTTGCTGTGCCGTTTGTGTTTGAAATGCGCTAATTCATGCACGATCAGGTAGTTGATCACGCTCACTGGTGCCATCATGATCTTCCAATTGAAATTGACCTTGGGTCTATTAACTGAACATGAAGCCCATCTATTCTTCAGATCGATGATAGAGACCAATTCCACACTGATCCCCATCATCTGCGCAAAACGTTGCACCCTGGGTTCGATAAACACCTTGCCACGATGGCGATAGAATTCCTTGAACATATCTCTTAGTTTCTCTTCAGAGCCTTCCGGGGCATAGAAATGCCTGCCCCTGAACTGGATACCCTCAACCTCATCGCTATATTGCAGATAGTAGTTCCTGCCAAGATAGAGGAAGGATTGCCCATTCACAAGTTCTCGCTTGATGGCTTTTTCGTTCAGCAGAGCACGCTTTGCCTGATATCTGTGTATCTTATACTCGTTCTTGCTCAGCAGGTTTTGCACCTCACTATCGCTTGTCCCGAGTGGGACAATCACTGTAATGGAGCTATCCCTCTCTATGTAGATCGATGCCGTCTTTCGCTTGCTATGTTTCACCATAATCTTATAATCGAGGCTCATGAACCCCTCACCTCAGCTTCCCGTTTATGCGCCAGATTGATCAGCTCTGCCGTCAGCTTGGCTGCCACTTCCTGCAAGGGTTCAATCCCGCAGTACTCTAGCTCGTCTCGGATATCGCCTTCCAAGCGTCTGCGTTCATTAGGCTTCTGCCAGAAGTTGGGTATAGAAAGTGATTCTTTGATCCTGCTATAGATAAATTCTGATAACTTGGCAGAATCCCTTGCATCCTTGCTGTCAACCGCAATCCCTGCTTCCATCAGCATCAAGTCCAAAAATGGCATCACAGGACTCTCCACGATGCCCGCTTCATCAGCTCTGCCTTTGCCAATATCTTCTCTCAGTTTGGTCAGTTCCTCGATGATTCTATCCCAGTGTTCCTTATACGAATCCAGGATCTTCTGTAGCCGTTCATGGAAACCCGTATAGAGAGCAGGGTCTTTCTCCATATTCACTTTGATGTGCCAGCGGATGGCATGCTCCATCTCAGACGCCTTGGCTTTTCCGGTATTGTTATGATCACGCATCTGCTTGGGGAATTCATCAGAAAGCAGCTTGGCAGGCGCAATCTTGGGATTGATTCCTTCTGAAATGAGGTATTTATCGATCAATCGGCGCACCTTAGCTCCAGCCCACTTCAAATCCATCGTAGGATCGTGATAGCGGTTCCGCATGCGCATCATCAGATATCCAAATCTCTTGGCAGGCACATAGTAATCTCTCGCCATTGCTGCATTGAACAGCAGTTCCAGGCTATCAAAGAAGGCTTTTAGATAAGTATCAAACTGTGCCCGGAACTTCACATCAGCACCCAATTGTAGGCAATCCTCCACCAGTTCCCATTCCTCTTCATTATCTCCGATGGTCTGATGTAGAAATGCCTCAATGCGGATTATGCCTTTATCAACAAACAACTGAATCAGCCTTCTAAAACGGGATTCCAAGA